>Ga0208462_1000060_pt1 | contig 146536 bp, 155 predicted proteins | sample AD_SCU001_MetaG_FD_184452 | JGI IMG/M metagenome (GOLD analysis project Ga0208462, IMG submission 184452) | Active sludge microbial communities of municipal wastewater-treating anaerobic digesters from China - AD_SCU001_MetaG (SPAdes) (version 2) | ecosystem: Engineered > Bioreactor >...
CCTGGAACCGAAGCCGAAATCAGGCCCAAAAAGGCGTGGATTGGCAGTTCACCACAACCGATGCGAGGAGGAAACTCAAGCGGCTCTACCCGATGATCTTAGAGAATTAGGAGACAACGGGCACTAGCATTGCCGAAACGCATGATTTCAATCATTATAGGCCAGCTGAATACCTCACCGATCAAGGAATAGAGTTTGGCAAAGATTTGGTGGATATTGAAGACGCGTTGGGTAGGTTTGAAAAACTCTTTAAAGATGTAAATGGCTTTTTGAAAAAGTAATTCCACCCTATTTTTATACTATTTGCTTTTTTTCAGTTCGCTCGATACTCTCACTTCTCCGGAGATGAGTTTAGGGAGGAGAGTGTCGCGGAGGGCAGCGAGGGTGCGGGATTCAAAAAGGTTACTCTCAATACGTTTCAGTAAATGCTCAACTTGCTTTTCAAATGCCCCACAAGCTCCCTTTGTAGGTATGATAACATGAGCGTCATTCAATGTTTGGCGAGTAATCGTATCGAAGACGGAACCATGTGTATTTTGTTTTAAAATGGATACAGCATCCCGTGTTAGGAAATACGTGAAAAACGGCCCATACCCGTCCTTGCCCGATAATCCATAACAGGACTGGTTCATCGCCATCGGCACCGCAACAAGTGCGATTTTTCCAACAGTTCCACGTGCCGTAATAATAGTGGTTCCTACAGGTAGTATTTGAGCAGAAGAATTGTTGAGGCCAAACTCTGTGATCTTCTTTTCGGTGTCGATTACAAACACGTCACTCAAGTTAGGGGCATCCACAACAGAGAACCAGGGGATCTGTCCGTCCCAGTATTCATCAACCGTGGTCTTTGGGGTCCCTCCCCCCAGGACTTCAACCACAGTGGTAAGAGAGCCTATCTTCCACCCCTCCGGCACCTCTTGCCCATCCATCCTCTCAAACCCATCCGGAAACAGCGCCGCTGTCTCCGCATCCATCCCGGCAGGCTCCCTGCCCTCCATCTTCGCCCGCACCGGGTCGAAGTCCACGAACCAGGACTTGAAGATCGCCTGCGCCATCGCTTCGAGGGTGGTGTTCATGCGGCGGTTGAGTTCGACCTTGTCGTCGAGTGAACTGAGGACGCGGGCGATGGCGTGTTGTTCGGAGAGGGGTGGCCAAAGTGTTTTCTTAGGGTGAACATGATTCCTATTGAGCGTTGGATTGGCGGATCCGACGTCCAACCTTGCTAATTCAGGTGCATAGTTTTTGAAAAAGTAATATACAAACCGAGGCTCATTGCCATGAAAGTCCTTGACCCACAAGGTAGTGTCATGCGGCCAATAATCCACAGGGCAGTAATAAACGCTTCCTACAACGCCCTTTCTACCAAGAATTACCCCAGGTCCATTTACTGCAGCTTGATCATGATAACTGGAGACCCCCCCCGAAGAGATGACGGGAACGCTGCCATGGCGTTGCTCAGCTTTTGTTATATCAATACCTCTCTGTAGGGTGACCTGAGCACCGATCGTTGTTTTTTTCCACGGTTTCAAGTTTACCAAATTCAACGCCCCTAATTTTAATTTTATCCTCTAGATCCAACCAATACAAGAACAACACCGAAAAACGAGGATAAAACTTGAGAAGTGAGAATTAACGTTTCTTTTTTGCTCGAAGATGCTGGATCAAAATTCTGGAACTTTCGAGCAAATTTATTAGTTATTTTTCGTTCATCAACAAACTTGTTGACTAAGCCTGTTGTCTTATCGAAAAGATCTGATGCAAACTTCTCATCAATACGTTTCCAATTTTCCTTGTGTTTTAAGTAGAGCACTTCCAAATCTTTGCCTGAATATGATTCTTTAAATGTCGCTTCTTTTGAATGTAACTGTCCTTGTAATTGTCCCGAATGAAATGTTATGTAGTGCTGTTCATTGTCCTGAATGTCTTCGCATTCTATGAGAGGAATGATTCTAGATCTTTCAACGATTTTATTAGATAAGAATATTTCATTTATATCCTCCTCACCGTTGAATTCTGGGGCAACGTAATACACATGTGGATTTGTTCTTGAGAGTTCTTTTAACAAATGGTGCTGTCTATTATTTTCTGCTTTGTGAAGTGTAATGCGATAGTAAGGATGATTGTATAGCCCCTCCCGAATGAACTTTGCATTCGGACGTGATAAGAAGTCACTCATCTTAAACTGATAATAATAATCTAGGCCACGAGCGGGTAACCTAGCATCCCAGCCAAGATCCCTCTCCTCCTGGAGGCTTGGTAATATTGGTGCTATTTGTAGCCCTTGTAACTCTTCCCAGCGCCTTCGCGTTTGCTCATACAAGAATGCGAATCCAAAGGAGAACTCCGATACACCTAATCTAACCATAATTACGCACTCGAATCAAAGTCCTTTTATTCTAATATCTTCGAAGGAGGTTCCATTAGGAAGGAGGAGAGCACCGCATAATCCTCGGGCAGGGTTACGTAAATCCCGTTGGTATCCTGACCTGAATTCATATTTCATACCCCAACCCCTTCAGGTTCTCCCGGATCTCCCCTTCCAGCCGCTCCGACTCCCTGAACTGCTCCGCAAGTTCCGCCGTCAACCGTTCCATCTTCTGCTCAAACGGCTCGCCGTCGTCCTCGACCTCTTCCGCCCCCACGTAGCGCCCCGGCGTCAGCACGTAGCCGTGCTCCGCGACCTCCTCGACGGCCACGCTCCGGCAGAACCCGGGCACGTCCTCGTACTCGCCGGCACCCCTGTCGCCCCGCCAGGCGTGGTAGGTCCCGGCGATCCGGTCGATGTCATCATCGGTCAGCTCCCGGTGGGTGCGGTCGACCATCGTCCCGAGTTTGCGGGCGTCGATGAAGAGGATCTGGCGGCGGCGATCCCGGAACCGGTTGTTCCTCTTGTCGCGGGAGAGGAACCAGAGGCAGGCCGGGATCTGGGTCGAGTAGAAGAGCTGCCCCGGCAGCGCCACCATGCAGTCCACCAGGTCGTCCTCGACGATCCTCTCGCGGATCTCCCCCTCGCCAGAGGAGTTCGAGGACATGCTCCCGTTCGCGAGCACGACCCCCGCCTGCCCCGTGGGGGCGAGGTGGTGGATGAAGTGCTGCATCCACGCGAAGTTCGCGTTGTTCTTCGGCGGGATACCGTACTTCCACCGCACGTCCTGCTGGAGTTTCTCGGCGCCCCAGTCCTTCATGTTGAAGGGCGGGTTGACCAGGATGTAGTCGGCCTTGAGGTCCTTATGGAGATCGTCGGTGAAGCTGTCCGCTGCGTGGTCGCCGAGGTTCCCCTCGATCCCCCGGATGGCGAGGTTCATCTTCGCAAGCCGCCAGGTGGTCGGGTTCGACTCCTGCCCATAGACGCTGATGTCGTTCCGCTTCCCGCCGTGGGCCTCTGTAAACTCCTCGCTCTGGACGAACATCCCGCCCGACCCGCAGGCAGGATCGTAGACCCGGCCCTGGTAGGGCGTCAGCATCGCCACCAGCGTCCGGACGACGCAGCGGGGCGTGTAGAACTGGCCGCCCTTCTTCCCTTCCGCGCTTGCGAATTGCGAGAGGAAATATTCGTAGACCCGGCCGAGGACATCCTTCGAACGGCTCTCGCGGTCTCCGACGGTCACGCTCCCGACGAGGTCCACGAGTTCGCCGAGGCGCTGCTTGTCAAGGCTCGCACGTCCGAAGTCTTTTGGGAGGACACCCTTGAGCGTGGGGTTGGAGCGCTCGATAGCGACCATCGCTTCGTCGATCAACACCCCGATCTTCGGTGACTTTGCACTCGCCTGCAGGGAAGACCACCGTGCCTCTTTCGGCACCCAGAATACGTTCTCGGCGAGGTACTCATCGGGGTCTTCCAGCACGGCATACCGCTGCTCAGGCTCGGCGACATACCACTCGCTTCCGGGGTTGCTGACTTCAGCGTCCAGGTGCTTAAAGTGCTCCTCGAACGAGTCGGAGATGTATTTGAGAAAGATCAGGCCCAGGACGACGTGCTTGTACTCCGCGGCGTCCATGTTGGAGCGGAGTTTATCCGCAGCCTCCCAGAGCTTCGACTCGAACCCGAGTGTCGCGCCGTTATTCGTATTTTTTCCACCGTTCAGTGTCTGCTGTACCATCGGGCGCCCTCATCCGTGAATAGTATAATCAGGAGGCGTACAGAAATGCTTTGTTAATTGTCCCCGGTCATCCAATTCGATCCGGGAGATATCAGAACTTCAGGTAATATTGCTCATTCAATGACCCGGTGGCTCGCGCTCGTTATGCACCGGTTATATGAGTTGTAATGAGGGAAAAATTGTGCAGCAGTCTGTTGCACAAATGCTGCACCCGCATATTCTGTAAAACAGATTCCCACCAGGGTGCAGCATCCCCGTCGACTGGTACTCAGGAATCTCAAACATGGCCCCTCATAGGCGGGCCGGTTCTATTCTGAATTAAAAAGGCGTTTTCTATGTTCCCGAGATACTGAAAGGGCCTCTGCACAAATCATAACTATTAACCGCCGGAAGAAAACAGATCGTCATCTATGATCAGTCATAAAAAATTCGAGTCCATCAAAGAGAAGTATGGGTGGTGCTCTAGCTGGGCAATATGGGCTGATGCGGGGGGAAAGCCAAAATCTAATATGGGCGATCTGAGGGTTTTTGACATAAAACACAACCCCGGGCTCTTAGAGCAGTTGAACCCCGAGATCATTCTGGTCGGGCTGAATATATCGCGTGGGCCTATGCAAAATCCACTGGCAAATTTTCATGATCCAAGGCCTGAAGCGATGGATTTCAAGATTCGGTATGCATTGAGAGGTTCTCCTTTCTGGGGCGCATACATGACAGATATCATCAAAGATTTTGATCAAAAAGTATCTGGAAAAGTCAGGAGTTACTTAAGAACACACAAACAGTTTGAGATAGAGAATGTAGAACTGTTTCAGGAGGAAATAAATCATTTAGGTACTCGTGATCCTACTATTATCGCCTTTGGCAATGTGGTTCATGAGATTCTCGTGAGAAACCTCACGGACGGTTACAGGATTTTGAAAATACCGCATTACAGTATTTATTGCAGCAAGGAAAAATACAGAGAAAATGTAGGACGTATTTTACAGTATGAATCATACTAATACCATTCAGGGCTTACGCAGGAGATGACACAGTCACCCAGGGTTGCACATGCAGAGAATGAATGACAGTAAGTGACAGCACGTTGACAGCAGTTGCTGTCATTCTGCTGAAAACTGCTGTCATTGCTGTCACTCGTCGGGTCGCCGTCCGGCCAGACAGAGGTTACCTCACTCCAGGCGAGCTCCCGGACCTGATTGTTACGGCGGTGGAGGTGCTCCAGGACGAACGCGAACTCGAAGACGCCAGGGTCTCTGAAAAGGGCCTCGTCGTGGCGAAGAAGAGAAGAACGCATCGTGGTTAATCTGGAAAAGAGGGGGTCGCTAGAGGCGGGCCGTGCTCTGGCTGAACGCGAAAAGCGGCACAGGCCGTAACCGCGAAACCCACGTCTCCGCGAGCCGCACCGACTGCAGAATCGCCGCCATAACCCCTATATAGTCTCATGGACAATCCTCCACTGGAGGGATCGCTTGTCGGAAACTCGTCTCCGTTATACGGTTCTTATGGAACAGAATGAGGATGCGGGGTATACCGTAACGGTACCGTCCCTTCCGGGATGCGTCAGCGAGGGGTCTACCTGGGATGAAGCGCTGGCGCATATCGAGGAGGCGATCGCAGGATATGTCGAGGTGGCCAGAAAACTCGGCAGACCAATCCCGGTTGAGGTCTCCGTTCCCGTGAACACAAGCAACGCGGGGACATGAAACTCCCGAGGACCACCGGTGCGAAGGTGGTCGGTGCTCTCAGAAAAGCCGGGTTTGAGGAGGTCGGCACCCGGGGCAGCCACCACTACCTTTTGAGAACTCAAAACATATATATGCCCGAAAACTAACAGTAGGCATGTCAACAGCGGATAAGATATGATATTTTTCAAGCAGAAGAACGACCCGCTGTCCATATCATAGTTGTCCCCTTGAGGAGGCGTTGGAATCATGGCAAAACCGTTGGAACTTGGACTGGAATTGACCGGGGAAGATGCGCTGCGTTTTCACCGGTATATGCAAGGCCACGAAGAGCTGCCACAACGCGGACGTGAAATGATGCGGGTAGCAGTTCGGTTGGCCGAGAAAGAGCAACTTTAGCAGTATAGTATGAAGATCCCTCTAAACGAACTGCACTTCGATTTCCTCTCAGAGGGATCGGATCTCCATTCTTTTCGATGTTCGGATAATGACTTAAACGAATTTCTCCGCGACGATGCACTGTATTACCAGCAGGAAAGATTAGCGTCGACAAGGCTTGCCTATTATCACGATACTCTGGTCGGATATTTCACGCTGGTGAACGACAGCATATTTGCGGATGCGATAATGGGCGAAGACGGCGACGAGAGATTTGAAGCCAGAAGGTACCCTGCGATAAAGATCGCAAGACTTGCAACTCACGATGATTATACGGGCAGAGGAATCGGCACGCATATGGTCGCGAAAGCGACCAGCATCGTGGTAAAATTATCAAAATTCACTGGCTGCAGAATCATTACCGTGGACTCAAAATCGGGAAGGGAGTCATTTTACGAGCAATTCGGCTTTAAAAGAACGCAGGCGAAGGCCCAGGATACAATTCCTATGTACTTTGATTATCATAAATATCTGAAAGATATCAGCAGACTGGAGCAGCCGATATCCGAAAATGAGTAGTTCAACGATTTTTCAATGCGCCGAGATCCGATGAGGCACCTATTGGTGCAACACGCGGACTCATCCCCTGGGACCGCCCGGCAGCGCCAACACGCCTCGGGTCGTTTGGTCTTCTGAGGGCTGTCTCAAATATTTTAGTGAAGTACGGGGCGGGACCCCAAGAGGAACTGGTAGCCGAAACAGGCGAGCCATGCAAGGGTGGCCTCTTCGACTTCGGATTCGGTGAAGGTATAGGAGTTCACTCTTTCAACCCCCTGAATATGAAGATATACTCCCTGCCCGACTTCTGCTTCATAAGATACCCCTGTTCTTCGAGATGGAAGAGATCGCTCCTCGCCGTCCCATACGCCACGCGGTATGTCTCGACGCTCTCTTGATCGTGACTGGCTTATCGGGGTTTTGATGGGGGATTTAACGATCTTTGCCTGGCGAAGGCTCAGCCCCTCGTTCTTCTAAAGGATGGTTAATGCCCGTTGTGCTCTTTCCCTGCTTCTTTTCGATGTACTTCTGGAATTCCTGACTTGCTTCGATCGTTACTGCCGCCATCTATATCAGTTTGATACATTTTGATAGATATTGTAATCGAGGTGATAACATGGTTGTCCCGGAACACCGTTGCCGGGGACGCCCGAATATCCAACCCGGGCCCACTCGCCTGAAACAGAAACCCCGCCCGGATACCTTTATCTGCACACATGACCTAAATTCAACAAACGATGAATGAATATCAACACTTGTTGAATATAAGGCAACATCGTGATCGCGATCCGCGACACTCGCACGACGAGATCCCGGAGCCCACCCCATCCGGGAACCTTCACCCCTGGGACTTCCTGGACGGTTACGGCTCGCTCCTCCGGAAGTCATCGCTGATCCTCCTCGTCCTGCTCGGCAGGGAATACACGGAAAAGTTCCACGTCCGGGAGCTCTCGCGGATGGTGGGACGCGACGTTTCGCTCGTCAGCAAAAACCTCAAAGACCTTGAGGCGATGGGCCTGGTCACCCGCGAAGACGTGGGAAACCTTGCCTTTTACCGGGCGAGGATGGAGAGTGTCCTCCTCCGTCAGATGAAGATCTGGTTCACGCTCCTGGAACTGCAGCCCCTCATCCGCGACCTGCAGGAGGTGACAGCGAGCGTCGTCCTCTACGGCAGTTGTGCACGAGGGGAGGATACGTCTTCGAGCGATATCGACCTCTATATCGAGACCGTCGAGAAAGAAGCCGTTCGGGAGGTGCTACAACGGCACCGGGCCGCTCTCTCGCGGGAACTCTCCCCCGTCGTCCATACCCCGGACGAAACCTATCGATTAAAGACCGAGGATGCCCCATTCTTCGATAGCATCCGGCAGGGGATTGTTCTAGGCGGGTGAGGGATGTCGTACAGGTTTCAGGACTGCGTGAGCCGCCGGGGTGTGGTCAAACGGCTGACAAGCAGGGCGATGGTCGAGAAGGAGTTAGCCGAAGCGAAACGAGATCTCGATTCGGCGAAGAACTCCCTCCTCGAATCGGATTTCAAGTGGACGATCATCAAGGCATACTATTCTATGTTCCACGCCTGCAAATCGCTGCTCTTTAGTGCTGGTTACATCGAGAAGAGCCACGAGTGCCTTATAGCCGCCATCGAAGAGCTGTTCGTCGACAGAGGTGTGCTGCCTGCTGCAATTGTCTCCGACCTCCGGAGGGCGAAGACCGCACGGGAGGCCGCCGACTATGGTCTGACGTACGGTGAAGCCTCCGCAAACGGAACCGTCCGCGATGCGGAGGAGATCTTCGAGATGGTCTCCGGTTATCTTGCAGGAGAGGGGTTCGAGACGCCCTCCCCGTGATCGCAACGAGAGGTGCCCGGCGGAGTGATAATAGCACTCTCTGGCTCAACCTGACCCGGTTTTCAGCACAACTTGAAATACGGAACCACGCAAAAAAGAGATTTACTCTGCCCCGGGCTTCACGGCAACGATGCCCGGCACATGCAAACACGATACGTGAATTCGTCCCGGGCCGATACACCGGACGCTCAACCCCGGGCAAAAAAAAAGAAGGTTATCCGATCTGCTGGTTGGTCTTCGGATCCATGTAGAGCGGGTCGCGCCGCTCGGCGGCTTCCCCGAGTTCCGCGGTCGGGAAGGGGAACGTCTCGTAGAGCGACGTGAAGATGTACTCCAGGAGTTTGTCGACCGCCTTCATCGGGTTTATGACGACGTACCAGTCGATCTCCCGCTCCGAGCCGGGGACATCCACCGTCACCTTCACGTAGAGGGTCTCGGCGGCCGCCTTTCCTAACTCCTCCGTCACGTAGGACGCACCGACGCCGAAGAGCCCCTCCACGTACTTCTGGAGGATGGGGCCTACCGCTACGTCTTCCGTGAGGGTGTTCACGCCCGGAACCGCGAGTTTTCCTTCGGGCATCATCTCCTCGAGCATCTTCACCGCCGACGAGTCCAGGAGTTTCGCGATGCTCGATTTCGGGTCGTTGACCTTATTCTTGAGGAAATCGCCGAACTTGTTCGAGAAGAACTCGAGCGATATGTCGGAGAATGACGAGATGATCGCGTTGTACAGGCTGCGTTTCCCGTTCTCGTCGAGATCGAAGGTGTAGTGGCGCACCAGGTTGAAGACGCAGAGCCCCGCGATCACCTGGGCGAGTTTCTTCGGGTTCGCCTTCCCGATATCCTCGAAGCACGACTTGGTATAGTTCTCGATCATCTCGGATATGTGCACACCGACCTTGATCTCGTCCCAGTTCACCCCGTTGCCCATGAAGAGGTCTGCCGAGAGCTCGCCGATCAGTTCGACCGTAAGCTCCTTTGTGGGGGTGAGGATCGCCTCTCCCGCGGGCCCCGTGTAGATGGTCATGAGGTACGAGAACGCCTGGTCGCCGAACCACTTCACGACGGAGAGGAAGGTGATCCAGTCGTCCATGGTCTGGGCGGTCTCCATGAAGTCCGCCGACTCCTGGGTGTAGTAGACGATCGAGTCGTAGACGATCTTCTTGCTCATCAGGCGGAGCTCGGCGGCAGTGAAGTTCTGCACGTTCTCCCGCAGGAACCGGGCGGTGTCCGGATTGATGCCGAACTTCTGGATCCTCTTCTTTAAGAGGGCGAGTTCGGTCTCGCGGTCCTGACGCACCCCGAGTTTGTCGCCGATGAGGCGGATGGGGAGATCGAGTTCGTAGGTCTCGTCGCCGTACTCGCAGGTGATCGGGAGCTCCAGGAAGTACGGGTTCCTCTCGTCCTCGCCGATCTGCTGGGCGGGGGTGAACTTGTAGGCCTTGTTGGTGTTGTCCGGCTTCTTCTCGATGGTGTACTTGAACCTCGAGACAAGGACCTCCGTCCTCGGGTCGGTTCCCTTGAGCTCGCCGAACTCGGGCGTGTACTCCGTCCCGTCCAGGAGTTTCACCACTTCCTTCCCGTTCTCGTCCACCCTGACGGCGAGGTTCACGATGAAGCCGGTCGCTGCAACGTCGTCCTCTTCCGTGTCGAGATCGTCGTAGGCCGCAAACTGGGCGTGCCCCTCGTCGTCGTAGACGACGTCGGTGACGCTGATGCCCTCGGGGTAGAAGATCACCGTGAACGCTTCCTCGACGACTTCGTCATCCTCGCAGGTGGCGATGACTCGGGCGCCGTATCTCGTCACCGGCGCCCCTTTATCGGGCAGCGGGCTCGTGTTGACGATCTTTGCAATGTAATGCGTATCGTCGATCTTTTCTAACGAGCTCGTGAACGGCGCTTCGTCGCCCTGGGTGATCGTGACCTCCTTGGGCAGCTCTATGAAGTCGACGAGTTCGACCTCGACGTCGTAGGTTATCCCGTCGCCGTAGAGGACGTTCAGCCGCATGTCCATAGCCTCTCCCTGCTCGGGGAACGTGACTCTCGGCTCGCCGATGATCCGGAAGTGGATGTTGTTCGTGAACGACCCGCCCTTTCCGGTGTAGGCCACCCTGACGATGCCCTCTTCCGCGAGTTCGTTCTCGTCCGCAGATACAAACGCTCCCATGTAACTGCCGGCGAGCGTCGGGTCTTCAACCCGGAGCCCGCCGCCGGAGGTTATCGAGAGCGTCGCGGTGAGGTCGTCCCGCTCGATCGTCTGGCCTTCCGCGGTGATCTCAACCATCTGGGCGTATATGGTCTCGGGGCTCTTCCCACAGATGATGTAATCCTCAAAGTCTTTGCGGATCCTCATCCGGTAGGTGCTGGTGCGCTCCGTCTCGCTGCCGCCTTTGCCGCCGCCGGCCGCCGCTGCAGCGCCCGCAACTGCGGCTCCCGCGGAGGCGATCCCGGTCACGACCGCAAGCGGTATGCCGTAATCGCTCTCACCGGCGCCCCCGCCCGGGGTATCGATGGAGAAGATGCCGCCGCCGTAACCGCCGAAGACCTCTTCATAGTTCCCGACGATGAGCGTTGCCTTGGCGTTCGCCGCATCGGCGATAACCGAGTCCACAACCTGGTTCGCGGCCTGGTACGCCTTACTCATCTCGGAGCGTGCCGTAGCCACCTGGCTCTCCGAGGGATACGGATCATACGTCAATGTCCGGCCGTTGTCATGCTCGAGGCCGACATGTCCCCGTATCTTGAAGTAGGCAAGCCCTGAGCCCGCCGGGTAGAAGTCCTCGCGGATCACGTAGTAGGTGAACGTGTTCTCCAGGTGGTTGTCCGCGACGTTGCCGCCGGCCGCCCAGTTGGAGTCATCCCTCAACTCGCGCACGCCGACGACGCGGTGTCCGTTTATGGTCGTATCCACGTACTCGATCCTTGCGCTGGAATCCTCAACCGACTTTTCCAGTTCGGTCTTCAGGTAGGCGGCATACTCCCCCGCCGTCTTGTACTTCAGGTTTATGCCGAACTCGGTGAACATGTAGCGGCCGGCGGTGACTGTTCCCGTAATCTGCCTGATCTCGCCGCCGCCTGCGTCGCCCTGGTAGGTGTAACTGTAAACGTCTGTCGGAATCTCGGTCAGGACAAGCCGCTCTGCCTCGGGGTCTACCTTCCCGAGGTTACCGATGATCAGCAGGGTGTTCTCGGTTGCAAGAAGGTCGTTCGTCCCTTTCTTGTAGACATCGATCGGCATCTCGACGACGAACCCCTCGTCTTCCATGCTGTGGACGTATTTGCTTGCCAGTTTGTAGTCGTAGCTGTTGGTATCAGTGAGCGAATAACTTGCAGCCGCAGTTCCGGCAAGGAAGAAGACCGCAAGGATTACAAGCAGCAGTTTCGCCATCGGCCTCATGCCGGGACGCCTCCTGTCTGCTTCTGGACCGTAACCATGAGGACGGCACCGACCGCCAGGAGGACGAACCCGGCGATGTAGCAGGTGTATCCCCCGAAGACGGAGAGGACGACGCCGAGAGCGAACCCTCCGGCCCATCCCGCCATCACCCTCGTGAGCAGCCCGGAGTCGGCCCTCCCGTCTCTCGCAAAGACCGCGGCAAAGACCTGCCGCACGCAGCCCGCCCGGTTCGCCAGCGCACGGGCGGCGATGAGGAACGCCACGACTCCTACCATACAGTTCATGATCGTCGACGTTCCCGCGAGGAAGTTGTAGACGAAGAGGGCCGCCCCGCCGCCGACGAGAAGCGGAGAGATCGACGCAACATCCCATTTCTGCCCGGAAAACTTTGCAGCTAGAGAACGGACGTTTGAAGCGATACTACTAACGGAGATCCCTCCGACGATGAGCAGCGTCACGAAGTAGGCGATCAGACCCTTCCCGATGAGGCCGCCGATGAACCCGGGCACGCCGCCGGAGAGCCCTCCCTGCGCAAAGGTCAGGAAAGAGAGGGACTGCACGGGAGCAGGATTGAATCCAACGGCTGGAAGAATGGAAAGAACCAGCCAGACCAGAGCCATGGTCCCCGCGGTTATCAGCAGTTTCCTGTCGTGCAAACCGCTCTTGAACCCCTCAATCCTCTTGTGCACGCATCCTTTCACGACCTCTCCCGGAGAATGCCGAACCGTTACATCCGGTGCATCGTCCGCCGCACCGGCTACGGACAACTCGCCGGAGAGCACGCACTCGCCCGCCTCCGTTGCTGCGCGGGCATCGCCGTCCCGGGCATAGTTGCCGTCGTCCGTATGCGAAGATGCCGCCGACTGCTCGCGCATATCTTTGATACCCGCTGAAACACTGGCTGATGCAGAGTCGACCATCACGGTTGCCTTACCGGCAGCAACTGATGCGACGTCCTTGCACCTGCCAAGAATTTCATTCACCCTATCATTGTTCACCATTATTGTTCAACACCCCTGGAAACTATTCCAATTTGACATTATTAGATACATATCCTCCAGAATCGATGATACTTCAGGAATCAGCACTTTTTCTTAATGGAAAATATTATATCATTGGCTTAAGCCTATATAACCTATCCTAAACGTTTCGTTCAGAACAAGGCCGGCCGGGCGGGAGAGTGATGAAAGCACCGATATCTAGCCCGGTTTAAAGAACTGTTCCTTAATATCGCCCTTTATCCGGGATGAGGGGGTTTTATCGGCTCTGTTGAAAACCTCTCATTGGAGGTCATACCACTTACCTCCATCGATAACCGAGCTATATTTGAGGGTTGTCAGAAGCATTTCAACAGAGCCGTTTTATCGTTTATTATAGTCCTTTGAGCCGCCCCAAGATTACCGGATCGTATCGTCCGGTGCCGGGGACGAGAAAAAAGGTGTACGCTAAGACCCGTCACCAGATAACGGGCCTCTCCCCGACATCCCGGTAGAGGGTGTCGCCAGGCAACTCACTTGATCTTCTTCTGGAGTTTCTTGAGTTTCTTCCTGGCGGCCTCGCTGCCCTCCGCCGCCTGCTGCGCGAGTTCTTCTGCCTTGGCCTTCTTTACTCTGTTTAACTTCTCCATTTGTTTCTTACTCGTTGGCATACAATGACCTTGCTACTTCTTTGACTGGTTTATTCACTGTCTTCCTTCATATGAATATCTCTGAACGGCTGTATGTTCGAAACGCTCAAGCGCCTTCTTATTGACAGCAGATGCTGTCATTCTGCTATCATCATCAGGGTCGCACCCGAAACACCTCCCCAGCCCGGTGAGCAACCATCTGTGTTGAGGGGCGTGCCCGGGCAGTCACGGCTCCCCTGCACCATGACCGGCGTGCCGGCGGCCTGCCAACACCCGGCGGTTCCGGCAGGTATTATACGACTGCGGTGCAGAATACCGGATGATGAGCGTGCCGGTATGCCGGCCGTCCGGTGCTCGGGGAGGGGGGCACCATCGCCGGTAAGTGCTGTCAGTGCGGCAGGTGCTGCACCCACATGCGGGACGTCCACAGGGTGATCGAAGAGCGTGGCGACTACACCTTTGTCGTGCACAACCACTATACCGGGGATGCAGAAGAGGTGCGGGTCGACCCGGACAAGATCGCCCTTTATGAGGACAGGAGCAGCATCGAGGGATTGCCGAACGCATGCCCCTTTTTAAGGTATGGAGAGACGGGAAAGGCGTGGTGCACGGTCCACCTGACACGCCCCGACCTCTGCCGCGAATACTGCTGCCGCCTGCTTGTCCTCGATTCGCAGGGAAAGTTAGCCGGGCGTGTGACCTACCAGAGAGCGCTCACCCCGGACACCGACGAACTCGCCCGGCTCTGGAAACGGGTGCAACCGACGCTGGACGGGCTCTGCGGCACGGAATGGGATGACGCCTTCATCCGTACCCTCACAGCAGCCGGATACCGCGTCTGCCGGTAGTATGCCCGGGAGACCTCGAAAGAGAGAAGGAACCCCTGGTCTCCCCCGGAACCGGTCCTGGTATGGAAACAGGATAACGGTCAACTGTGGGTCCATGGATACGCGGATGGTGGCGCGGACTCCGGAGAATATCCCACAGAGTACCGGAACGAGCACAACGGGGGTAGGCAGACATAACCCATTCGAACAGCGGTGCCGGTTACGCCCGGGACGGCATCGCGGACGTTGATGAGGAACGGTCGGTCCCCGAATGTTTCCTGCTCCGGCGGCCCGCGGGTTACGCCGCCGCCTCGTCGACCCGGGTCCTTTTGCGGCCGCCGTCCGCCGCCCCGGCGACACGCATGATGGCACCGACGTCCGGCGTCACCATACAGACGGGGAAGTAGCCGAACAGCGACGCGTAGTCGATCTTGAGCGCCCCGTACCGGGTCAGATCAAGGGTTATCCTCTCGAGGTCTTCTGCCATCCGGGTGGTCACTCCGTTGCGGAGCGACAGCAGGGCGAGGTCTGCAACGGTCGAAAGCACCTCCCCGCGAAGCGTCTCAATCCTGGATGATAGGAGGGAGTAGACGAGTGTTCGGCTGTAGCCTCCCTGCAGGTGCCGCACGACGATCATCTGCGTCAGGAAGATGAGGGCGAACATGCCGGCTCCGAGTTCGATATCGGCTTCGGCGGAGATGAAACTGTTGTAGGTCACCCCGGGGAGAACAATCGCCGCGATGAAGATAATGCCGGCAACGGTCGTCACGATGGCGACGGTGAGCGCATACTTCAGCCCCCGGGTCCAGGCCTCGTTATACCGCTCTTTGATGCGGGACTGCATACCGAGTATCCCCGCAAAGAAGCCTCGCGAATACGGCTGCACATACACTATCGCGACATAGAAGACGATGATTGCGGCGGACTGGATGACGACGATCACGGCGGAGTACGGCTCGAACTCGCCGTTCACGAGCCAGCCTGCAAGGGCAAACACCGAGGAGAGAGCGAAGAGCACGAGAAAGCCCGGGGCGAGAGGCTGGCAGTTGATGAAGAACAGGTTCCACCCGAGCTCGTAGAGGGAGTTCCTCTGCTCGGTGAGCCGCTTGACCGCCTCTATCGCATCGGCAGGGATGGCGGCGCCCTTTTCGAGACTCTCCCATGAGATGATCTCCTCGAGGCTCTTCCTCTCGCGATTCCTGAGATCATTGAAATACCGGATATAGGACTTCAGATCCCCTGTATCGGTCGGAAGCAGAAGGAGGAAGGGATTTATCATCAGGAATATGAAGGACGCCATGATCCAGTAGAGATAATACTCCCCGGTACGTGCGAGCAGAAGCGCCAGGTTGATCAGTACCGCCGCTCCAAGGATGGGCCACGTGTACTCGAGGCTCCATTTCATCCCGGCAAGGGTCGCCAGGTCGTTCTCTGCCGCATTGAGGATCTTCTCCGCCTCGGTCCGGGTGTATTCAAGCATCTGTGAGAACTCGCCCGGCGATATCACCGGGATCTCCGCCTCCTTATTCCTCCCGAAACGGTTCCCGTACGGCAGTTCCATCAATTATCATTTCTCCGGAGGTATCTATAAAATGCAGGTACAGCGGGAGTAGCTCGAATCGAGGAGATGAACCGTCTCCGACCTCCCGGTCGGTGAAAAAGAGGGAGCCCGTCACCAGATGACGGGTCTCTCCTCGACCTCTCGATAGAGAGCGTCGCCGGGCCCGATCTCCGGGAACGCCTCGTAGAATTCCGGGATGTTGAAGAGGACGCCGTTCACCCGGAACCTCTCCAGGGAGTGGGGGTCGGTCAGAACCCGGTTCCGGAGCGAGTCCTCTCGGTCGTTCGCTCTCCAGAGGCGCGGGGCCGCGAGGAAGAACCGGCGGTCCGCATCCGGATCGGCCGACCCGTTCTCTGCCGTCTTCCACGCGTGGTAGGCTATGGTCAGGCCGCCGAAGTCGGCGATGTTCTCCCCGAGGGTGAGGTTACCGTTGACGTAAAGGCCGGGAAGCGCCTCGAACGCGTTGTACTCTGCGACGAGCAGGGCTGTCCGGTTGTTGAAGTTCACGGCGTCCTCCTCCGTCCACCAGTCCTTCAGGTTCCCGTCTTTGTCGTATTGCCTCCCCTGGTCGTCGAAACCGTGCGTCATCTCGTGCCCGACCGCCCAGCCGAGTGCTGCGTAGTTGAAGGCGGGGTCTCTATCGGGGTCGAAGATCGGTGGCTGGAGGATGCCTGCAGGGAAGACCATCTCGTTTGCGGTCGGGTCGTAAAAGGCGTTCACCGTCTGCGGGGTAATAAACCAGATGCTCCGGTCGACCGGCCCGCCGATCTTCTCAAGCCCTTCGGGTCCGTGGATGAAGGAGTGGGTTCCGGCGGCGCGGACGTTCCCCACATACGAATCCGAGAGGTTCAGCCTGGCGTAGTCCGTCCATCGGTCGGGATATGCGATCTTCTCCCCCATGGCGGCGAGTTTCTCACGGGCCGCGGCTTTTGTCGGCTCGCTCATCCAGGTGAGGCCTGCTATCCGTGTATCAAAGGTCTCCCGGATAGCAAGGAACATCCCCGACACCATATCGCGGGTCCGGGGGTCGACGTATCGGGCGACATACGCCCGGCCCACCAGGTCGCCGAGGAGTTCGTTCTCCGCCGCTACGACACGCTGCCACCGGGGTTTCATCTCGGGAACGCCGTAGAGCGTCGCCTCGTAGAAGGCGAAGTGCTCCTCCTCGAACGATGAAGAGAGATAGGGAGACGCCTGATCGATCAGCCGGTAGCGCAGGTATACCTTCCAGTCATCAAGCGGCGCGGTCGCGAGCAGGGAGTTGAGTCCCTCCACGTATCCCGGCTGGTAGACGTGCACATTGCCGACTGGCCCGGAGCCCGGGATGGCAGCAAGGGCCTCCCACCCGATGGCGGGGTATTGCTCCCCGAGTTCGGCGAGGGTGTAGATGTTCGTGGTCTTCTGCGGGTCGCGGCACTCCTCTGAGGTGAGGTGGGCCGCGGCGAGGGCCTCTTCCAGGGCATAGACAGTCTCAGCGTCGGCGGCGGCCTGTTCAGGGGAGGTCCCGGTGAGCACCAGCACACGGGCTATGTGCTCGCGGTAGGCATCCCGGATCTCAAGACTTTTCATATCGTCCCGGAAGTAATAGTCCCGGTCCGGCAGGCCGAGCCCGCCCTGGTAGAGGGCCGCAACCATCGCGGTGCTGTTCTCGGGATTGGCCCCGGCCCAGTAATAGTAGACCGGACCAAACCCCTCTTCCAGGAGAACGACCGTGGTCTCGGTCAGATCGCTCCGGGAGTCGATTGCGTCAATCGTGGCGAGGAGGTCTGAGAGCCCGTCGAGTCCCTCCCGGTCGATCGCATCGGTATCCATGCCCGACCGATAGAACTGCCTGAGGAGGGTGACGTTCCGATCGGCACTCTCTGGCGGGGCTTTTGCCGCATCCTCGAAGAGAGCACGGAGGTCGTCGTCCACCTGATCCCGCATCCCGGTGAATACGGCGTAATACGGCTTATCGGCCGGGATGGGGTGTCCCGCTATCCATGCATCGTTCACGTAGGCATAGAAGTCGTCGCCCGGATGAACGGACTCGTTGAGGGCGAACTCGCTCACCGGGGCCGGCGTTACGTTGCCTGGAACCTCTGTTTCGGCGGGACTCATGCACCCGGCGCAGGCGAGGCAGGCGATCAGAAGAAGGGTCGAGAGAACGTGCTTCACAATGAGGATGTCTCTTTTTCAGGAATAAGGGTTTTGATCTGCTTTATCCAGGTTCTGGAGGCGGCAAGGCAAGAAGCCCTGATAGCAGAGAGAAGCGGGCTTGAGAACCCCACCTTTCCCCCAACAAGGTCCCTGTGGGCGGACGCCCTCCCGAAGCGGACAACCCGGGGCGAAAAGGGTGGATGCCTCCTCTCCGGATAACCCCGGCGTCATCCTGACCCAGGTCCCGTCGCCTGCACAGCAGCAGTGTTACCGGCCTCTCCACGAGGGGACCAAAAATTGGGAAGATACTATGCAGTCTTCTCCCGGTGCAGGGTCAGGGCGCCCGCCATCGTTGCCGTATTATCGCCCGGGTTCGTCCAGGCGATGAAGAGGGTGTCCTGATCGGCCAGCGATCCCGTCGCCCATCCTCCCGGCTGGTCGATGAACGATATGGTCTCTTTGTTGGGATTGAATATGCCTACAAACGTCTGGTTCTCCACCGTTCCGTCCGGCAGGGAGAAGACCTTGAACCCGCTGATGACCCGGTCGTCCTGCGCGGTGACCATCCATCTGTTCTCTCCGGCGGGCACCTTGTCGATCGTGTCGTTCAGGAAGTACACGACGCCGTCGTCCGCTCTCCAGACGCCGACCATCGCGGGGTAATCGGCCCGGACCGTCGGGTTTGCTGCCGCGGGCAGATCGACAGATCCCGTGTAGATCCCGGAACCAAGCCACCAGTCCTCGTCCACCTGCATCCCGTACGCCAGTTTCGACTCAAGTGTCCGGTCACGCATGGGGTTGATGTAGGCAATCCGCCCGAAACCGTCCCCGTTCCTGACGACATCGCTCATCTGCCGGAGGAACGTCCCCACACCCCCCTCGGTCTCATTCAGGCGGTTGACGCCGACCTTCTCCGGGTTCACCGGGTGGGCGAGGGTGGTGCCGTTGAAGTCATACGCGTAGATATAAAGTTCACCCCGGACAAACGTTCCGTTCGGGTCGTTAAACTCAGCAAGAGCGGCCTCCTTGCCGTTTTCCTGCACATAAGCAACCGCACTCTCGACGAAGGCGACGAGCGTCTCGTTCGAAGTGTACTGTGCCTGCGGTACGGTGGTGCTCTCCGGTGTCGAGACAGCGGCACTGGAATCGCTCTGTATGCAACCGGCCGAGATCAGAGACAGGCCGAGAGCAAGCAGGACAGTGAATGAAATCGCGAGAGATCTCATCCTCACAGGTTAGTTTTACCTGCTGATATTATTTGCCGGCATGTGTGACCTTTGATTGCCACAGGAGCCGCATTCCTACCTGAGATGAACCCGGGAAGCCTGCCCACCTCCCGTTCTGTCAGGGAGGTTCCGGACGGCGCGCCCGCAGATCTACCTTCCTCCCGCCCCGCTCGCAGCCCGCTCCGTCAGCCACGAGTAGAACTTCCGGTGCCAGAACGGCACGTCGACCGGCCGGGAAAGCGACTGCCAGCCCGCCCACATAAGCCGGTCGGAGAGGCTCTGCCACTCGCCCGCCCGCTTGACCAGATCGTCCGCCGGCTGCCCGACCGCGTGCAGGATCTCGTGCCAGATGCGGAGGATGAGCGCTTCATCGTCCTTATCCTGGCGCGTGACCCGGATGCTCGCCCGGTTCTGCATCCCGCCCCCGAGCGCCCGGGCAGGGATATCGTCGTCGAAGACGTAGACGGTTTTATCAGGGACCGGGAAGGGGAAACCCTTCCACATCGGGTCCTTCTGGTCGAAGTAACGGACCTCCGGGGTGCCTGTTCGGACGGTGAACTCGAAGTACGGCGGGATCAGCTTCAGGTGCGGCTCAAGCCTCCGTCGCAGTTCCTCGGTCTTGAAGAAGAGGTCGAAGTGAGGCATCGGGTGCGCATAGGCGCGGGTGATGATAAACCATGGGGTTGGCCGGTGAGCCCCCTACCCCCGGTCCCCCTGCAGTGGAGAACCCTCCGCGAGCGCCTCCTGCCGCTCGTCGATCCAGGTCCGGGTCCAGGCCCGGAGATCGCTGATGCTGGCGGACCCCTGCCGGCTGCGCATCGCCCGCAGGTGTTCCTCAAGTTCGTCTGCCATCGAGAAGATCAGAGTTTCGGACGCTTCTTCCGGTAACGGCCCTTCCGCACGCAGGCGGGCGGCCCCCAGGTCGAGAAAGTGCTGCAACTCGCCCGTTGCCTCGAGGATCGTGGTGAGATCCAGTCTGACAGTAGGCCTCATAAAGAGGGGATTGACGCACCCGGTAATAACTTCATCCATTTAATTCGAAACGCGGACAAGACCCTTGGAGGCAAATACACGAATGTTTGAGGCTAAATCGACAAGGGGGCTCATATCCCCGGAGTCCGGGCCGCCCCCCGGCTGCGGTGTGCAAATCATTTTAAGGACTCCCGGCACTCAATGCACGCCCCCGATACGGGGTGATGGAGGCGAAGAAGATGCAGGAGAGATCAGAGGTAATTCTCGAACGCAGGACGCGGACGGCCGGCGAAGAATGGTTCATGTCGGCCGACGACATCCTGGACAAGAACGTGATCAACCCGCAGGGAGACGACCTCGGGGAGATCTCGGACATGCGGATCGGGTTTCCCGACGGTAGGGTGAAGTACCTGGTGCTCAGGTACGGCGGCGTGCTCGGCATGGCGGCAAAGAGGTTCGCCATCCCACCGGAAGCCGTGATCTACCGCCCCGGGGACGACAATTTCGTCGTGAACATCGACAAGCAGCGGCTGGACGATGAGCCGGGTTTCGATGAGGACAACTGGCCCCGGGAAGCGGACTACGGCCTGATCCAGTCGGCCGGAACCATGACCCCGCCGACCCGGGAGGAGGCGGAGGCCATGAGGCGAGAGGAGCCCCCGCCATCCGAGGTCGTCACGACCGAGCGGGTCGAGACCCGGCCCCGGCAGAGGTAACCCCGGACCACCGGTTCGGGGAACGGATGCTCTTTTTTCGGCGGCCGGAGGAGACCGACCGCAAGGAAGATTACCCAGGACGGCTGAACGGGCTGCATCATGCCAGCACCTGCTGACGGTTCGGTCCCGCCGGGAGCCCGGCCCTGCGTCGAACCCGGCAGCCGGGAAGAAATCCCGGCTCTCTGGCAGGTTGCTCTCATCGCTATAATCGCCATCCTCTTTACGGTCGCCTACCTCGCCCTCTATGGACTGCTCAACAGGGCCATCTGGGTCCAGAACGGCTTCGTGCAGGCCAACCCCTGGGCGGTGCCGGCCGGCGTCCTCGCCTTCTCGCTGCTCGTCGGCCTCTGCCGCAGGTACCTGCGCGCACCAACCGTCATTCACGGCGGAATAACCGACTCGCTCAAAGAAGGCGGGGAGACGCCCGACTACAGGACGTTTCCCGGCGCATTTCTCTCGTCACTCTTCTCGCTCCTCTCCGGGGCAAGCATCGGCCCGGAAGGAACCATCACCGTCCTGATGGGATACGTCTCCCCCTATATCCGCGAAAAACTCAGGATCGGATCTCCGGGAGCCGCGCTCGGGTTCGACGTTGCGGCTCTGGCATCGGCGTTCAACGGCATCGTCGGCAGTGTGCTCTTTACAGGGGTCTTCGCCACCGAGTTCCAGGTCGGCGGGAACAAAAACGCCTTTCGGTTCCTCACCTGGAACCTGCTCGCCGGCGCCATCGGCTTCCTCTTCTACCTGCTACTCGGGCTTCCCTCGTTCGCCCGGAGCATCCCGTTCGAGCCGATCGCCGAACTCTATCCCGCCTACATCCTCTACGCGGTCCTCCTCGGCATCCTCGGGGGACTGCTCGCGATCTTTGCGGGGCTCTCCATGCAGGCCGCCGGGACGGTCATGGAGAGGGTGTTCGGCGACGCGGTCATCGCCCGCGTCCTTGCCGCCGGGGTGATCATCGCGTGCGCGGGCTACTTCATCCCGGAGGTGCTCTTCTCCGGAGAGGGCCAGATCTACGGGATCATCACCGACCCGGCCCGGCTCGGGGCCGGGATGCTGCTCGGCATAGCCGTCCTGAAGATCCTCCTGCTCGCGCTCTCGTTCAAGAGCGGGTATATCGGCGGCCCGCTCTTTCCCATCATCTTCTCGTCCACGCTGATCGGGCTCGCCTTTAACCTCGTCTTCCCGGGTGTGCCGGTCTCTATCTTCGTGCTCTGCATCGAGGTCGCGGCTCTCACCCTCGCCCTGGGAGCACCCCTGACCTCCATCCTTCTGGTCGCGATCGTGGGCACGGCCGACCAGAACATGACCGTGCTCCTCGTGGTCTCTGCCGTCACCGCCATGCTCATCTCCGCAGCCGTGAAGGAGAGGACGGGGGGACAGCCGTAGCGGACGATCCGCCCTGCACCAGGCTTTTATACTCAGGAACCCATGACGCCGACTGTCCATCCCGGCACGCCGGGATGCGGCAACGAGGGGGGAAGAGCATGCAGTTCATAAACATATTCACCTGGGAACCCGGGAAAACGGCCGAGATCATGGAAGCGCGGGCCAGGGAGGAGATTCCGGAAGGTGTGACCCTGATCAACGAATGGCTCGATCTCGGCAGCAACACGGTCTTCCGGCTGGTCGAGGTGGAGGATTCCGTAGCACTCCTGAAAGCCGGTTATCCCTGGGGCGATCTCGGCTACACCGAGATGCACCCGGTCATCGAGGCGAAGGAGGCGCTGAAACACCTGGGGAGGTAGGGGTTCTACACCCCTCCCCGGGGGCTGCCCGGCCTGATCGGAACCATATAGGGCGCCGGAAGATCCCGTTTCACCACCGCCTCGATCCCGTAGACCGTCCTGAGCATCTCCTCGGTGAGTACCTCATCTGGAGCCCCGTAACCGTAGACCGCCCCGGCCTTCATCACCATGAGGCGGTGGCAGTAGGTGGCGGCAAGGTTGAGGTCGTGGAGCGCGATGACGATCGAAAGGCCCTTCTCCTCGGCAAGCCCGCGGAGGACTTCCATAACCCCCATCTGGTGACAGACGTCCAGGTTGCTCGTCGGCTCGTCGAGGAGGATAGCCCCCGTCTCCTGCACGAGCGCCCGGGCGATCATCACCCGCTGCCGTTCCCCGCCGGAGAGTTCGCCGACCTTGCGGAGCGCGAGATCCCCGAGATCCAGGGCATCGAGCGCGGCAACCACCTTCTCCTCGTCGGTCCTGTTCACCGACCAGTTCAGGTAAGGCCGCCTCCCCATCAGGACGGTCTCGAAGACCGTCGCCGCGGTCCGGTTCCCGGCCGACTGCGGCACGTAGGCCATCGCCTGCGCGACCTCGCGCCGGTGCATTGTGCGGATCTCCCGGCCATCAAGCATCACCCTGCCCCCGCCCGGGGAGAGCATCCCGTCGATGCACCGGATGAGCGTCGTCTTCCCGCACCCGTTCGGCCCCACGAGCCCGAGGACCTCGCCCGCGTCGACCGAGAAGGTGATGGCGTGGAGCACCTGGCGATCACGGTAGGCAAACGAGAGGTCTTCTACCGAGAGCCGGGGCATCAGGCATTCCTCCGGTGCATGAAGAGGTAGATGAAGAACGGTACACCGAGGAACGCGGTCACGATCCCGACGGGGAGGACCTGCGGCGCAAGGACGCTGCGTGCGATGCTGTCGGCACCCAGAAGGAGGAGGGCTCCCACAAGGCCCGAGGCGGGGAGGAGTGTGCGGAAATCTCCTCCGATGGCCATCCGGGTGATGTGCGGGGCGACGAGCCCGATAAACCCGATCGTCCCGGTGAAACAGATGATCACCGCGGTGATCAGGGAGGCGATCATCATGAAGACGACCATCGAGCGCTCCACGGGCACCCCGAGACCGGCCGCCACCTCGTCTCCTTCCGCGAGGGCGTTCAAGTCCCAGGCACGGTAGAGGAGGTAAGGTATGGTGCAGGCGAGGACGAGGCTGACGATAGCCAGTTTGGGCCAGGTGGATTTGTCGACCGAGCCGAACGTCCAGAAGACCACCGCACGGAGTTGTTCGGCGCTGCCGACGTACTGCAGCAGCGACGTCACCGCGGAGAAGAGGTACATGATGGCGATGCCGGCAAGGACCATCGTCTCGGAACCGATCCCCCGGTAGCGGGCCATCCCGTAGATGGCGAGCGCGGCAAGCAGGGCGAAGAGGAAAGCGTTGCCGATGACGAGGTATTCTCCGCCGACGACCCCGGCGCCGAGGACGATCGCGATCGAGGCGCCGGTGGTGGCCGCCGAGGCAACACCGAGGGTGAAGGGGCTCGCGAGCGGGTTTCTGAGGATCCCCTGCATGACGGAGCCAGCCACCGCGAGCCCAAACCCGGCACAGACTGCGAAGAGCACCCGGTGGAGCCGGTAGTCCCAGACGATGATCTCGGCCATCTCCGGGGCGGTGAACGTGCCGGGGAAGAGCCCGGCGAGGATCGCGAGGTAGGATTCGGCCACGGTGAAGTCGGCCGACCCGAGCGTGACCGCGACACCGAGGAGGATGAGAAGGGCGGCGAGGAGTCCGCCGATGAAGAGAGCCCGGGTCTTTTTGAGCCGGGCATACCCTTCCTGGATGACGACACTCTGTTCCATGGCGGCACCGGTCACGGGTAGACGAACGTCCCTTCGGACGCGAGGTCGAAGTCGATCCCCTGGAACTCGGTGAGGTAACGCTGGTGGATGGCGTGCGGATCGAGGTCGGCAAACCGGTCCGGGTAGAACCACTTCGCGAGGTAGGCCGTCCCGATGAAGTGCTGGGCGCCGCCGAGGATGTCGGAGTGGATGACGTGGACGCGGCCGTCCTTCACCGCGGAGATCCGCGACCACCCGGGCCGCTCGACGAGCGCCGACCGGATCGCATCGAGCGCTTCGGGGTCATGTCCCGCGTATCCGCCGACGGCCAGACCCTGCCCGGCCAGTTTGATGATGACCTGTGGGTCCGTAACGAGGATCGCCTCGGGGTCGACGACGGGATACTCCGCGGTTCCGATGGCGAAGGGGTTCATCCCGCCGGCGAGTTCGGTCTTCTCGTTGTAGCCCGCACTGGCGGCGACGGTCGTGTGGTCGAACCAGTACTCGAAGTAGACCCGGGTCTTCTCATTGTCCGGGATCCCGGTCGTGCCGTCCCGGATCTGGTCCATCGTCGAGCTGTAGAAGGTGGCGAACTCCTCCCCCCGTTCGGTCTCGTCGACGATCGAGGCGATGGTGCGGATCTCGGTCGCGTATGTCGCGGGCTTGAAGCAGTCGAACCGCAGCACCCGGATGCCGGGGCTGCTCGCTTCGAGCCGCTGCTGGATATCGTCGCAGGCCGCGGTGCTGATCGTTGCGTAGAGGAAGACCGCGTCCGGCCGCACGGAGAGGACCTTCTCCATGTCGGGAGACCAGATCGACCCGACGTTCGCCTTCTCCCGGCACTCGGGGAAGAAGGTGCTCTTCTCGTGGCTGTATTTGTCGACGGCGACGACGTTCTCCATGTCGAATCCAAGCGACCGGAGAGTCTCAAGAGACTCGCCGCTGAAGGTCACGACCCGGCGCAGGGGGCGGTAGAGCGTCACCGTCTGCCCCGACGAATCGACGACCTCGCGGGGCTTCCCGTCCCAGCGGGCGTAGACCCAGGCGGCGTCGCGGATCTCGTCCCGGTCGAGGTCTCCGGCCCCGCCCATATAGGCGGTATCGAGGTAAGCGAGGACCGCCGAGGCGTACTCGCCGGAGGTGAGCACCCCGTCCCCGTCGGCGTCCCCGGGAATAAGCTCCGTCGCCGATGCCGGGACGGCGAGGAGCAGGAGGAGCGCGAGGACGGGGAGGAGCCGCCGCTTCATCGCCGACCACCCCACCCGGCGATGAGGATGGCGGCAACGGCTGCAAGAGCCGCGAACGGCGATGCGGCCTCCTGTGCGGCGGGCTTCTCGCCGCTGTTCTCCGCCGCCGTCTCGATGCCGTCCACCGCGACATGCGAGGCGGCTACCTCTCCGTCCGTCTCACCGAGGAAGTCTTCCCATGTCCCGGTGATATCCCCGCTCCCGGAAGCGGGTGCGGTGACGGAGTAGGTTATGCCGGTCTCGTTCATCACGGCAAACCCGATTTGCTGCCCCCGGACGAGAACACGGTCGTCCGGGTGGTCGGTTCCCGCGAAGGCGTAGCCTGTCGGCAGCGTCTCGACCACCCCGCCGAGGGCGATGCCGTCGACCGAGAGTGAGACGGTGAAGACCTCTCCCGCCCCGGGCTCGGCGGTGGAGAGCGTCCGGGTGACCGGGGTACCGCAGACCACGGCCGGGATGAATAGAGACAGGAGAAGGAGGCAGAAGAGACGGTTCGCCGGGAGACCTATCATGGGTTCTCGTTTGTCGATCAGGTAATATGAATGTTTCTTATTGTGCTAACAAGTCTGAAGATCGGGTGTTCGGGAGTATATCGGGATGACGGCCCGGGGAGCTCCGGATGGGAAAACGCATTGTGGGACGCACCGGTGAGAGGCGGGAGGATGCCGGCGTTCAGGAGAAGATGGCCTCAGGCATGGGAAGGTATGGCACATGCTTACAGTATTGTCGAACCTGAATCAACGATCGTACTCGATTTTTTAAGGATCGCCAGAAGTAGAATGGTGAACCCTCCCCTACTTTGTCCCACCTACCTCAAGGTAGCCTCATCCGTTTCGGGAAGGACTTACTCACTATGTACATACAATGCAGAAGACGGTATAAGAGTTGTGTAACCGCAACGCCGACAACCCGATGCATGTAACCCGGCCAAGTAGAGCAGGCATCGCTCTCGTCGGGGAAGAACAGCCGTGCACTCCCTGTTCACGAACCTGGCGATCCCCCGGCAAGAAGGCGTCGCACCTCCTCTTCGGTATAGCCGGACGCTTTCCCGGTCAGCGTCTCGATGTCGACGCGGATCACGGTCACCGCACGGAGCGCCGCCTCCGGGTAGGACCACGAACCCCCTCCGGCGTACTTTGCCATGAAGAGGTCGAAGGCCCGGCTCTTCTCCGCGAGGACCGTAACGACGCAGTGCCGGTCCCGATAACGGAGATGTACCGGGCCCCGAAATCACACGCCCTCTCCGAACGCACGAGTTCCACACCGGTCTCGGCCTCGAAACAGACCCGGTTGTTTCGCCTCAGGATCTCGATCTTCCTTCCCTCGCTCGCGGAATGGAGGTAGAGGCTTCCTTCGGCGTGGACGAAGTTCACCGGCACCACGTAGGGCAGGTCCCCGTCGGCAAGCCCGATCCTGCAGACGAACGCTTCGCGAAGAACCGCGGCGAGCAATGCAGGGTCGGCGATCTCCTTATCCTTTCGTCTCATCGCTTACAGCATCCCCTGCTGTCCCATCGCGACGAGCAGCATCGCCGACGCCGCCGAGAGCGAGAAGATCGTCACCGCCCAGACGACCACGAACGCGACGATCGCGAGCGCGCTCGTCTCCCGGTAGGGGATTAGCCCCTCGTTCATTCCTTTCGCCGTCCGGTAAGCATCGTAGACGCCCCAGACCCAGATCGCCACGCCCGGAACGATCAGGAGGAAGAGCCCGAGGAGGCTTCCGAGCAGCACCAGGACGCCCCGGGCGAACTGTCCGTTGTAGGCCTGGCCGAGGCCGTTGAAGAGGAGCGAAAGCCCTGCCGCAACCGCCGGGTTCTTCCTCCCTTCCCGGCGAGAGACCTCCGCCGCCGCTATAGCGTCCGCAAGCGAGACCGGTTCCGCCGCATCGCCGTGCATGATTGTCAGGTACGCCCGGCGTGAGTATCATTCTTTCCCGGCGGACGGAGCGGCGCTACCGTCTGAAGACCTTCTCGATCCGCACACGCCGCCCGAGTTTCGCCTCGTACCACTCCTGCTGCTTCAAGGCCTGCTTCCAGCTCCTGATACGGTGGCGGACTCGCATCCCTGTCGCCGTATCGATCAGTACCAGCCTCGGCATCTCGATCTCCTCATCGATGCAGGGATCTCGACTTCAGGGGTTACGAATATTTCCTTTCGGGATCGCCTCCCCCTGAGTCGCACGCAGCGGCCTGAAGAACTCCCGGATCTCCCGGGCCATCAGCTCCGGGAACTCCATCGCCACGAAGTGGCCGCCGCGTTCAAGCACTGTCCATCGCCGGATGTCCTTCAAATTGCGCTCTGCATACTCCCGCGGCGGAATCGGGTCGATATCCTTCGGGGGGAGCGCGAGCCCCACCGGGACATCGACTTGCTGGTCGGGCGCAAGCGAACCCGATACCCACTCCTCGCGGTAGCTGACGGCCCTGACCGAAGGGCCGGCCGTCCAGTAGAGCATGACGTTCGTCAGCAGTTCGTCTTTCGAGTAGACCGTCTCCAGGTCTCCGTCGCAGTCGCTCCAGGTGCGGAACTTCTCGATGATCCAGGCAGCGTAGCCCGCGGGTGAGTCGTTCAGCCCGTAGGCGAGGGTCTGCGGTTTCGTGCCCTGGAGCACCGCATACGCTCCTTCGGTAAAACCCTGTTCCTGCGATCTCGCGAGGTACTCCCGCTCCGCATCCGAGAGATCCGGGAAGTTCGCCGTCAGGATGGGGAAACCGAGGTCGGTGAGGTGGAGGCCGACGATCGATTCGGGATGGTTTGCGCCGAGGATCTGCGATATCGGGCTTCCGCCGTCCCCGCCGCCGGCACCGAACCGCTCATACCCGAGCTCTTCCGTCATCAGCCGGTAGGATATCTCCGCCATCTTTGCGAGCGGCCGTTCTCTGTCCGAGCGTGACATCCCCGGGTCGCCGATCAGCGAGGGGACGACGACGTCGAACGAATCGGCGGGATCGCCACCATACGCTGCCGGATCGGTGAGCATCGGGATCAGCTTGAGGTAACGGCAGATCGAGTCCGGCCAGCCGTGGAAGAGGATGAGCGGCATCGGGTCCGGCCCCTTCCCCCGCTCGTGGATGAAGCGGATCGTCTTTCCGTCGATATCGGCGGTGTAGTGGCGGAACCGGTTCAACTCCGCTTCCTGTGCCCGCCAATCGTAGGCGTGCAGCCAGTAGTCGACGAATTCGCGTAGATAACCGAGGTTCGTCCCGTAGTCCCACCCCGCACCCTCGACCTCGTCGGGGAAGCGGGTGCGGGCGAGCCGTTTCCGCAGGTCGTCGAGCGTCTCGTCGGGAACACTGATGGTGTAGGGCCGCACCGTCATCCCGACACCTCCACGGCCGTTCGGCGCTCCGCCCGGAGCGGCCGGAAGAACTCCCGGATATCCCCGGCGAAGAGTTCCGGCTCCTCCATCGCCGTGAAGTGCCCGCCCTGCGGCATCTCGGTCCATCGCTCGACGTTCAGTCGCCGCTCCGCCCATTCCCGGGGAGGCGGGATGAAGTCTTTCGGGAAGACGGCCATCCCCACCGGGACGTCGACGCGCTCTTCCAGCAAGGAGAGCGGCAGGCCGTGCAGGTTCTCGTAGTAGAGGCGGACCGACGACCCGATCGTCTCCGTCGTCCAGTAGATCATGATGTTCGTGAGGAGCTCGTCCTTGCTGAACCGCCGCTCGATATCGCCGCCGCAGTCGCTCCAGGAGCGGAACTTCTCGATGATCCACGCGGCAAGACCGGCAGGAGAGTCGTTCAACCCGTAGGCGAGCGTCTGCGGTTTCGTCGACTGCACCATGCTGTAGGCGCCCTCCTGCATCCACAACTGCTGGATTGCATCGAGGTACTTCCGCTCGTTCTCCGAGAGGTCGGGGATGCCGGTATCGAGGGAGAAGAAGCCTGTATCGGTGAGGTGAAGGCCGACGACTCTCCCGGGGTTCCCGAGCGCCAGGAGTTGCGAAACCCCGCTCCCGATATCCCCGCCTCCTGCCGCGAACCGCCCGTAGCCGAGCACGTCGGTCATCAGCCGCGCCCAGAGGTCGGCGATCCGCGCCGACGTCATCCCGCGCTCGTGCGGCCGGTCGGAGAACCCGTAGCCGGGCATCGACGGAACGATCACGTCGAACGAGTCGGTGGGGTCGCCCCCGTACGCTGCCGGGTCGGTAAGCAGCGGGATGATCTTCTGGTAGCGGTAAAAGGTGTCCGGCCACCCGTGCGTGAGGATGATCGGGAGCGGGTCCGGGCCGGTTCCGCGCTCGTGGATGAAGTGAATGCCCACACCGTCGATATCGGCGGTGTAGTGGCGGAATCGGTTCAGTTCCGCTTCCTGTGCCCGCCAGTCGAACCTGTTCAGCCAGTAATCCACCAGTTCTTCCATGTAACCGAGGTTCGTGCCGTAGTCCCAGCCCGAACCCTCGACCTCGTCGGGGAGACGGGTCTCCTGAAGTCGAACCCGGAGGTCGTCCATGACTGGTTGGGGAATATCGATGCGAAACGAGTCTATCGGCATGCAACGACTGCTGGAGACGGAGGGGATAACTCTTGCGCTCAACCGGGGCAGTCTCCAGCGGCCCGCAACCCAGGGTATATATACACGACGAGACCCCTTCACCTCATCCGCGGCCCTGGAACGCCCGGTTCGCGGGAGATCATCGGACGGGATCGTATGATGGGGTTCCGATCTTCGGGGGAGGAAGATGCCCCCGCCGGGGGAACCCGGCCGGGGAGGAAGGCGGCCGCACGGGATCTCGTCTACCGGATCCTCTCCGACGGTCTGATGATCTTCCTCGGCCTGGTGATGGCCCCGATCGTCATCCTGCCCCTCCTCTTCACCCTCCCCGGACCGGTCGTCGAGTTCTTCAATCTCGCCGACACCCTGATCATCGCCATCTTCGTCCTCGAGTACTTCCTCAAACTGGGCCTTGCAGAGGACCCGGTGAGCCACTTCCTGGACCGCTGGCACCTCCTCGACCTCATCATCATTACGCTCCCGGCCCTCGAGGTGCTCCCGGTAGCCGGTTCGACCCTTGCCCGGTCCTCCCCCGCGCTCCGGCTTCTGCGGGTGGTCCGGGTGGCGGCGGCCGGCGGGCGGTCGGTGGAGCGGCGGATCGAACCTGAGGTCGCTGCTCTCGAGCCTGCACCGCCGCCGTTCTCGACGATGCGGATCCGGGCGGTGGTGGGGGAGGCCGGGAACGTGCTCGATATCACCCCGGAGGAGGCGAAGCAGTATCTTGAGGACCACTCGGCCGGGGCCTGGCTCGACTTCTCCGGGGTATCCCGGCCGGACTTCCCGGTGCTTTCCGACCTCCTCGGGGTTCCCGCAGTCTTCTTCGAGAGCAAACTGATGAGACCGTCCCACCCGGGGATAACTTCCGCGGGTGCTACCCGGCTCATCTTCGTGCAGGAGCCGGAACGGACCAACCGCATTCGCAAAGGGGTGCAGGTCCCGGCCGTGACGAAGATCGGGCTCATCATCGTGAACAGGGAAATGACGGTTGTCACCGTCTCGAAGGAAAAAGACCATTTCTTCGAGCGGGTCCGGGTGGGTCTTGCCGAAAACGCCCTCCCCGGGGTGCCCCTGTATGCCCGGGTCCTTTACGGAACCCTCGACCGGATCAACGAGAACTACGCCGGGATTCTTGTGGAACTGGAGGCCGAACTGATGCACCTTGAGGGCACTCCGAGCAACGAGATGCCGAAGAACTTCCTCGATTCCGTCTTCCAGCTCAAGCGGGTGAGCAGCGTTCTGGCCTCAGGCCTCTTTCACGAGAGAGAGGTGACGACGATCCTTGCACGGAGCATCTCCGGCGCGGAGTCATGGGCGGGGGAGAAGAGTATCTTTGATGCCCTCGCAAGCGAGACGGACTACCTGCACGAGACCGCCGGGAACATCCGGGAGGGGCTCCTTTCCCTGATCGACGTCCACATCAACACCGTCTCCTACGAGATGAACCGGGCGATGCGGGTGATCGCTGTCCTTTCGGCCCTCGTATTGATCCCGACGCTGGTCGGCCAGATGCTCGGGATGAACACCCTCGACATCCCTTTCAGCCTCTACCTCTGGCAGGTGACCGTCTGGACCGTGATCGCCATGCTCGGGGTCGGGTGGGTCTTTTATAAGATCGGGTGGCTCAGGTGAGCCCTTAATCCCTGCCGGATCTGCGTGCCGGCCCCGGTGCCGCAACCATCTCCGCCGATGCAGGGAGCGTGGCTCCGGCGAAGAGGAAGGTTTCCCTTCGTCTTCGGGACCTCGTAGTCTTTATGAAGAGGCAGAAGGGCCGCGGTCCTGTTCGGGGACGGCTGAAGCCTTCTGCAGCGTGAACACAAATGCCGCCCCCGCATCCGGCCGGCCCGGTATCCGGTCCTCGACCCAGATCTGCCCCCCGTAGCGTTCGATAAGCACCTGCACGAGGTAGAGCCCGAGCCCTTCCCCGACACCCCGCTTCTTCTGCTCGTAGCGGTGGAAGATCTCCCCCTTCTGGTCGTCCGGCACACCCGGCCCGGTATCCTCGACCGTTACCCGAATGAACTCCCCCGCATCTTCCGCCCGGACGGTGACTACGACATCGGGACCACCGTGCTTCACGGCGTTGCCGATCAGGTTCCCGAACACTTCCGGGAGGAGGTCGTCAACCAGGACCGGACACGCTGAACCCGTGTACCGGATAACCTCCCCGGGATAGTGGCCGATCTCCTCCCGGATGACCGCATCGAGATCCACCGGCCTCAGTTCCGGTGTTCCGGTGTGAATCCGCCGGATCTTCGAGACGGTCCCGAGGATCTCGATACTCTTATCGATGCTGCGTTTGAGTTTCTTGAGATACTCGGCAGCATCCCCCGAGAGCATGCCGAGGAGCAGGTCGGCATAGAGGTTCGCGACGTTCTCGGTGTTCCCGATATCGTGGGTCAGGATATCGAGATACAGGTTCGCCTCGTTTCGTGCCGCGTTGAGGTCCCGGGTCTGGCGGATGAGGTCGGCGGTGAGCGTCTGCAGTTCACTGTTCGCGGCCACAAGCAGGGCATTGGAATCAGCCAGTTCGGCGGTCCGCTCCCTGACCCGTCCCTCGAGTTCATCGTAGGCTTTACGCATCGCCTCTTCGGCCTGCCTGCGTTCGGTCAGGTCCAGGACGACCAGGGAATATACCTCTATCCCATCCATGGGGAGCGGCTTTAGGGAGAGGTACACCGGGATCCGGCGGCCGTCCCGCGCCTGCAGCGTGCTCTCGCCCGCGCTGCCGGACGGATTCGCCTCCAGCATCTCCCGAAATCCCGCCGCACCAGCAGGATCGATGAAGGCATGAATCGACTCGCCCATCACCTTCCCAAGCGGCATACGGAGCAGCCGGGCGAAGCTCGCGTTGCTGTAGAGGATAGTGCCGTCGACGGAAAACAGTGCCGCGCCTTCCCGCATCTGTTCGATGAGGACGCGGTAGGGGTGCTCGGCAGTCTTTAAGGTGTAGACCTTCTCCCCCTCGTCCGTGGAGACCAGGAAGGCGTCGACCTCCCCTTTCCGGATCGCCGAAAGTGTCTCTTTCGCCTCAGAAAAGCCTCCGTAGAGTTCCTCCAGTACGCGGAGAAGTTCTTTTTCCTGCGGCAGATGGGAAGCGCTCATATCAGACGGTTGATCCAGACCCTGCATCGTGGAGTACCTGGTGGATGAGTCGATCACTCCTTCTGCTGGATGCCGAGCCCGACCAGAACACGGTCCTTATCCGACATATCCCCGATCAACTTCTGGAGCGGTAGCGGCAGCTGCTTGATGAGCGTAGGGGTCGCGACAACCTGGGCCTCCTGTGCCCGTTCGGGCTGCTGGTAGATGTCGATCACCTCGAGGTCGTAGCGCCCCGCGAGGTGCTCTTCGCTGATCTCCTTGATGCTCTCGATTGCCTTCTGCGACCGGGGTGTCATCCCCGTGACGTAGAGCCGCAGGACATAACGGGCATCCGTCCTCTCCAGCGCCAGCTCGAACGCATCCGTGGCCGAATACTGATCCTCTGTATTCTCGTTCTTTTGGTTCGTCATACCGCATCACTTCCTCGGCTGCACATCCAGGCCGACAAGGACCTTCTCTGTGTTCGAGAGGTCCCCGATGATCTTCCGGAGTGGCGGAGGTAGTTTCCGGACAAGCGTGGGGACGGCAAAGATCTGGTCGCCCCTGGCAAGCTGGGGATGCTCGAGGAGATCGATCACCTCGATCTTGTATCTCCCGGCCAGATGTTCCTCACAGATCCGCTTTAGATTAGCAAACGCAGCAAGCGACTTCGGCGTCTGACCGGCGACATAGAGCCGCAGAATCCACTCTTCCCCGTTCTCCTCACCGGCTGTTTTCTGTGTATCGGTCATCGCTCAACCCCGGCATCTCTTACCTGAACCTGTTTATCATTATCGGCAGCATCGGCTTTCCGCAGCCTTTCGATCGCCCGGGTGTCTGCATCGATCATACGCTGTCGGTGGCTCTCCGCTTCGATCATCCTCTGCAACTCCTCCTCCCGCGAGGCAAACTCATTCTGCAAGACAGCGATCCGGGCCTTCATGATGCTCCGTTCCCGCTCCAGTTCGCGCTGCCGGGACGCGATCGCCTCGTCCATGGCCTCTGCCTCCGCCCGCTCCTTCGCCTCCTGCACGAGCCGGGCGGTGCCCGTGAACATCCCGGCAGGCCCGACGTAGACGTCGATGAGCTCGATGCCGCTTGCGGTAATCCGGTATTCGCGGATCTGGTTGGAATGCTCCATCCCCCGGGACTTCAGCACATAGAGCCCGCGGTTGCGCTCTCCGGCAGACTCGATGTCCTGCAGATAGATCAGGGTATCGATGAGCGAGGAGACGGCAAGATCCGAGGGCGCCAGATTCTCCCGCGTGTGGACCAGGTGGGTGAAGAGCGCGGTGATCCGGTTCGTCTTCAGGTAGTCGATCAGGCGCGTGAGCATGACCTTAACGTCTTTTGTCGAACCGATCGCGATGAGATCGGTCAGGGGGTCGATCACAACGACCCGGGGCTGCCTCTCCCGGATCTGCTTTATAAGCATCACGAGGTGCATCTCAAGGCCGTACATCGTCGGCCGGGAAGAGTGGATCTTAAGAAGCCCGCTCTCGATGTGAGACGCAAGATCGATGCCGATCGACTGCATGTTGCGCACGATCTGGTCGGGAGACTCCTCGAAGGAGAAGTAAAGGCACTTCTCCCCGCGGAGGCAGGCGGCATGCACGAAACTCGCGCCGAAACTGGTCTTTCCGGTACCGGGCGTCCCCGCGACCATGATCGTGCTGCCGCGGTAGAAGCCCTCTCCGTCGAGCATGGCATCGAGGCGCTCGACGCCGCTTGAGACGCGTTCGCTGCTGACGGCATGCGTAAGGCCGGTGGAGGTGATGGGCAGCACGGAGAACCCGCCCTCGTCGATGAGGAAGGGGTACTCGTTGGTGCCGTGGACCGAACCGCGGTACTTCACCACCCGCAGGCGGCGCGTGGAGATCTGGTCGTCCACCCGGTGGTCGAGGAGGATCACGCAGTCCGAGATGTACTCCTCGAGGCCGTGGCGAGTCATGGTCGCTTCCCCACTCTCCCCGGTGACGACTGCAGTAACGCCCCTGTCCTTCAGCCAGAAGAAGAGCCGCCGGAGTTCGGCGCGGAGGATGCCGGTGTTCGCGATGCCGGAGAAGAGCGACTCGATGGTGTCGAGAACGATCCTTTTCGCGCCGATGGAGTCGATGGCATAACCGAGCCGGATGAAGAGCCCTTCGAGATCGAACTCCCCGGTCTCGATGATGTCGCTTCGGGATACCTCTACGTGGTCGATCGCGAGCAGGTTTCTCTCCTGGAGGTCGTTTAGGTCGTAGCCGAGCGATGCGACGTTCGAAACGAGATCCCCGGGCGTCTCCTCAAAAGAGATGAAGACGCCGGGCTCCCCGAAATCCAGTGCGCCGTGTACCAGGAACTCTATGCCGAGCAGGGTTTTCCCGGACCCCGCCCTCCCGACGACAAGGGTCGTACGCCCTTCCGGCAGGCCGCCCAGGGTGATCTCATCGAGGCCCTGGATACCCGTCGGGCTTTTCGGCAACTCGATGCGCGCCGATCTCCGGGGTTGTTCTGTGTTATGCATATAAATCAGCGGTAAGAAGTCTGTTGCATTTCAGGGATGTTAAATATGTGTGTAGAAGTGGGGAGGGCGGGACGGGGTTCTATCGTCTTTACATCTCTCCCGGGGACGGCGGGGCACCCCGATCCGATTGTGAGCGATCTTCCTCCCCGGTATGCCGGGGCGTGGCCGTTGCATGCATTTTACGCCGGGTCGGATTCCCCGTGCCGTTCGCCTTCCGAAGGGTGAACCGGAACGCCGCTCCTTCCCGACCGCATTCGTCGTGTAAAAACGGAATTGCCCTCCGTTTCCTACAAAAAATTACTACCGTAAACAATTCCTTCCGGGGGAGGGTTATTGTTATTAACCAATATGGGAAACTTAGAGTTACTCCCATCGAAAGGAGCCCCCGATTCTGATGCAGGCGCCACCAGGAACCACGCGGGAGAACCCCGATCCCACCGGACAGGACGAAGCGGCACAGGACATCTCCGCCGAAGTTGATCGGCTCGTGAACGAGCGGACGCAGGAACTCCAGGCAGAAGTCGATGCACTTCGACGGGAGAATGCACGGCTTCAACACGATGAAAGGGCCCTGCTGGAGAACGAGACGAAGTACCGGCAGATCTTCGAGCCGATGAGAGAAGGATTCGCGATCGCCGAGATGGTCTTCGATGAGGAGGGTAGGCCCGTCGATTACGTCATCCAGGAGGTCAATCGCGTTTGCGAACGACAGTCGGGACTGAGCCCGGAGCAGGTCGTCGGCAGGCGGGTCACGGAGCTCCTCCCGACAGTCGAACGGGGATGGTTCGACCGGTTCGGCGGGGTTGTGAGCACCGGCGAGCCCGCGAGATTTGCGTGTTACAACGTCTCGGTCGACCACTGGTTTGAGGTTTATGCCTTCCCACTGCATGAAAAAAACCGTTTTGCGATCATTTTCCGCGGCATCACCGAAGGCAAGCGTGTCCAGGAGATGCTGCTCGAACCCGAAGAACGGTTACGGCTTGCCATGGAAGCTGCCGACATGTTTGGGTGGGAGATCGATGTAACCCGCCAGACGTTCACGTGGTCGGAGAACGCCGGGCATGTGTTCGACTTCCCCCTGCCGGGAACGCTCGATGAAGCCTTTGCGATGGTTCACCCGGAAGATCTCGGGAACGTGAATGAAGTGTTCGAGCGGGTAATCCGGAACCCTGGAGAGTTCGAGATTGAATATCGTTTTGTCAACCGCCCTTCGACCGATGAATACTGGATCCATTCAGCGGGCGTCGTGATTGCCGATGCGGACGGGAACGCCGCCCGCATCGTCGGCGTGACACAGAACATTACCGAGCGGAAGCGGGCGGAGAAGGCGCTGCGGGAGAGCGAGGCGCGGTTCAAGACGGTCGTTGAGACAGTCCCAGGCCTCCTTATTATCACCGATAAAGAGGGGAATCACATCTACGTCGGTCCGAGCTGCGAGGAGATAACAGGATATACCAGGGAGGATCTCCTCGAAGGCCGGGCAAAATGGCAGGTGCATCCGGATGATCTGAAACTGGTTCGAGAGGTTTATACTCAGGCATTCACGAACGGCGAAAGCGGCAAAAATTTCGAGTATCGCGCCGTGAAGAAGAACGGGGAGATCTGGTGGGCATCACAGTCCTGGGAACCCCTGCGGGATGAAAGAGGGGAGTTCCAGGGATTTGTTACCCAGATGATGGATATCACCGATCGCAAACAAGCCGAGGAGGCGCTCCGAGAAGCTGAAAAGAACTACAGGGAACTCGTCCGATATGCGCCGGCGGCCATCTATGAGATGGATTTCAGGAAAAGAAGATTTACCTCCGTCAACGATGCCATGTGCCAGCTGCTTGGGTACAGCCGGGAAGAGCTGCTTGCGATGGATCCGTTCGATATTACGGATGAGGAGGGCAAGGCTCGTTTCCGGACCAGAATTTCCAGATGGTTCAAAGGGGAAGAGCCGGGTAGGGATGTCGAATATAAAATACGAACGAAAAACGGCCGTATAATAGATGTGGCTTTAGACGTAACATTCACCACTGATGCGAGTGGTGAGCCACTCGGCGCGACGGTCGTCGGCCATGACATCACCGAGCTGAAGCGGGCGGAAGAGGCCGCATTAGAGCGTGAGGAGCAGTTGCAGAACCTGATTGAGAGTTCCGCAGACGGTATCGTCATCACCGACGAAGCGGGACGAATCATTACCTGGAACAAGGGCATGGAGACGATAACCGGCCTTGACGCCAGGGACGTACTGGGGGTGCCTGCATGGGAGATCCAGTCATGGATTGTGGATACGGAGTGGGCGGGTCCGGACCATCGCACACGGTACCGTGCATTATGGGACAGGATACTGCAGAAAGGCACCTACCCGCACCACGGCCGCCTTCTGGATGTGCAGACTCGCACCCCGCAGGGAGACGTTCGGTATCTCCAGCAGAACGTATTCACGACTCCCACCCGGCTGGGATTTCGTGTCGGGTGCATCATGAGGGATATCACCGACCGCAAGCGAACCGAGGAGGCGCTTGTGAGACGCACCGGAGATCTCACCCGGCTCCAGAGTGAACTGGAGGTCGCAAACAGGGAGGCGAACCTCTACCTGGATGTCCTGACCCACGATATCGGGAACACCGAGAACGTCGCGAACCTCTACGCCGACCTGCTCATCGACAGTCTGCCGGGGAAGGGGGATGCGGTCGGCTATGCGGAGAGACTCCAGCGGAGCGTCAGGAAGAGTATCGAGATCCTCGGGACCGTCTCGAAGATCCGCCGGATTCACTCCGGAACACCGGAATTGAGGGAGGTGGATCTCGATGCGATCATCCGGGAAGAGATCGGCCACTACCCCGAGGGGCTCATACGGTACGTGGGCGCTCCCGGGCCGGTTCTTGCAGACGACCTCCTCCCGGAAGTATTCGGGAACCTCATCGGCAACGCCGTGAAGCACGGTGGTCCCGCAGTCGAGGTCACCATCCGGACGGAAAAGGCGGACGGGTTCGTACGGGTAACGGTCGAGGATACAGGTCCCGGCGTCCCGGATGACCAGAAAGAGGCCATTTTCCACCGCTACGAACAAAAGAAACGCGGCGTCGGCGAAGGACTCGGGCTGTACCTCGTGCGGATCCTCGTCGAGCGGTACGGCGGGAAGGTCCGGGTCGAGGACCGCGTGCCCGGCCGGCCGGGGGAGGGGGCGGCATTCCGGTTCACGCTGAAGCCGGTCGCGCAGGACTCCTCGGCACCGCCTACCGCTGCCGGTAAAAGGAGGCAGCATTCCGGCGCACGGATGAACCGCTGCGGATCGACGGACGGCGCTCTTCCGGAACCTGAGGAAAGGTTTATCCTCTGATATGCTTCCTCTTTCTTTTGGTGAGTTGGGATGTCCAGATCAGCTTATTGTGGATACTGCGGAAGAGAATTCCCGCTAGAAGAGCAAGCCGCGGGCGGAAGCGTGCCATTCTGCAGCGCGGAGTGCCTGGAAGCGGCGGCGAAGCAGGACGCCGGCCAGGGAAGGGACCGGCCGGAGAGACTCATGGTCTCGGGTCGAGCGCCCTGGAGCAGGTGACCCTGCCGAACGGACCCTGCCGAACGGACGAGACCTCTCCGTGAGGTTCTGTGCGAGCGGTGCAAAGAGCCGTTCACCATCGGAGAGCGGAGGCTTTGCTGCGCCTGCCGGAAATATCCGGGAAGGCCACCCTCCAGGATCGGCATTCACATCAACATCGTCTCCGGCGAGATGAGCCGGTCAATGCAGGTACCGCCGTCCTCTCGGCCCGGGTGCTGACCCAGACGCCGGTCGGGCTGATGCCTGAACACTCCCGGAGCAGCGTTACCGGTCAACTGTCTTCTCGATCCGGACGCACCGCCCGGGCACCGCCGTATGCTCCCCCGATGGTGCCGGACCCGTGTCCCGGCCTCTACATCGGTGCCGGCCTCGGCCTCCCCGATCATCGCCGACAGATGGGGTTGGACCTCCGGGACCGGGAAGGTCTCTATTCCCGCCGGCGCCGGGGGCCACCGGTCTCCGCCGAAGAGGGCGGTCGTCATTGCACCCTGATCCTTCCGAAGTACTTCCCTCCAAGAAGGAGCATGCAGAAGGCAAAGAGGGTTATGACCGCACTGCTCATCGTGATGGGGATCACGGAACTCCCCAGCAGGCACCAGCGAAGCGCTTCGACAGAGTAGGTGAGGGGGTTCATGGAGACAAGAACCCCAAGCCAGGGGGGGAGGCCCGATATCGGGAAGAACGCCCCGCTCAGGAGAACGAGGGGCATCGCCACGAAACTCATGATCATCTGGAACCCCTCCGGACTCTCGATCCAGGAAGCAAGCGCGACGGCCAGTCCGATGAATCCAATACCCGATACAGCCATGACAAGCAGACCGGCCAGCACGCCGGGACCCGACACGTACCGCACGCCGACCAGCCCGGCAAAGACCAGCAGAGAAGTGCCCTGGATCAGAGCGATGGTGACCCCGCCTGCAGCCTTTCCAAGCGCTACAAAGAACCGGTTGATAGGCGCGATCAGGATCTCTTTGAGAAGACCGGACTCTTTTTCCCATACGACGGTCCCGCCCGCGAACAGGGACGCAAAGAGGACGGACATCGCTATGAAGCCCGGCGCGAAGAAACTGAGATCCAGAGCGCCCCCGCCCTGAAACTGAAAGCCGGAACTGAGACCGGGGCCGAGGAAGATCAGGAACGTGAGAGGTGTCGAAAGGGCGCCGATGATGCGCGATTTCGAGCGCCAGAACCGGAGCATCTCGCTGAGCCACATGGCGTAGACAGCATTCATCGACCGCATTGCCATCATCACCGTCTCCTCGTTGGACGGGTCCCGGACCTTCCGTGATTCCCTGTATCTCCGGTCTCTTTATCCCTCAGCGTTCGACCGGTGTGATGGAGGAAGACGTCGTCGAGAGCAGGTTTATGCAGGCTGACGGAGAGGATCGGGATGCCCGCACCCGAGGCAAGGTTCAGGGCGTGCGGGATCTTGCGCTCGCCGTCCCTGACGGCCATCGAGACGGCGCTGCTCCCCCGGGAGACCACCCGCTCAAATCCGTTGCCCTCACAGAGGGCACGCAGCCGGGTGATGTCGGCGGGGTCCTCAACCTCGAGCGTTATCACGTCCCCCCCGAGCTGGCTCTTCAGAGCCTCGGGGGTATCGATGGCGACGATCTCACCATGATCGATGATGGCAACCCTGTCGCAGAGGTGGTCCGCCTCCTCCAGGTAGTGCGTGGTGAGCACGATCGTCACGCCCTCCTCCTCCGTCAGGACCTTAATGTACTCCCAGATATGCATCCGAGTCTGTGGATCGAGACCGAGCGTGGGCTCATCCAGGAAGAGGATATGGGGGTTGTGCACAAACCCGCGTGCAATCTGAAGGCGCCTCAACATCCCGCCGGAGTACGTCTTCACCAGAGAATCCGCCCGGTCGGTGAGATCGACGAGAGCCAGGAGGTCCTCGATCCTCCGCCTCCGCACCCGGCCCTCAAGACCGTACAGCCTGCCGTGAATCTCCAGGTTCTCCCGGCCGGTGAGACGCTCATCCAGGGTGATATCCTGAAAGACCACCCCGATGCTCTGCCGTACGAGGTGAGCGTCCGCCACCACGTCGAACCCCCACACCCTGGCACCTCCATCCGAGGGGTCGGTCATGGTCGACAGCATGTTGATCAGCGTGGTCTTCCCGGCTCCGTTCGGGCCGAGAAGCCCGAACAGCTCCCCTTGCGGGATTGAGAGGCTGACGTTGCTCACAGCGGCAACCCCCCCGAACCGCTTGGTGATCCTGTTTGTCTCTATGGCGTAGAGCATGCGAACCCGCCCCGTCAGTCCTGCCGGAAGACCAGCACATACCGCTGGGGGATGAACTGCCGGGAGTCCTCCAGGTGGAACCCATAGTGCTTCAACTGCGAGATGACGAGTTCTCTGGCGATGGCGGAGCCGTGGTACGCCACGACGGAAGGAGGCGTTATCGCGTTGTCCACGACCACAAGTCTTCCTCCCGGCTTCAGGGCCCTCTTGAGGCTGGCGATGAACTCGTCCTTCACAAACTCAAGCGATGCGATGTAGACGGCATGGTACATCGAGCACATGAAGATGGTATCGACGCTGTCGGGCGGCAGGCAGGCATCGTTCAAGCGCGCCTGAATGGTCCGGATCTTCAGCCCGAGCCTGTCGCGCACGGTCTCCACGTAGGCAAGCGCGCTCCTGTTGATCTCGGTGGAGTAAACCCTCCCGGTTTCGCCCACCATCCGGGCGAACTTGAAGGAAAAGAACCCAAATCCACAGCCGATATCGGCAACCGCTTCACCTTCATGGATGTTGAGGTAGTCGAGCATCTCGCGGGTCTTCTCCCACGAGTCCCGGTTGGGATTGTTGAACGAGATGAACTCGTTCCACTCGTTGAGCTGATCGAAACTCACCTCGTTCCCCGAGTACTCGTAGATGATGTCGTGGATCTGCCCACTTGCAAATGCATCGTCGGTTCCCGGCATCTTCGGGTCCGGTTGCGCCAGGTCGTATTTTATCCGGACGTACTTCTTCAACAGCGCAAAGTCGTCGTCCGCCAGGTAGTGAAAGTATTCGGCGTCAAACGGATCCGCAAGCATCTTCGCCTGCTCATCTTCCGGGGCCAGAAGATACCTGCAAAACCACTCAAAGACCGTATATTCATCGCCGATCCTCTCCTGCGGGATCAACTCGTTATACGCATTAAGAGCCGCTGTGAGACCGGCTTCGTCTTTTCCCTCAAGTGCCGAATAAAACAGCCGGGCGGCTCTCTTGCCGAGGATGGTGTACCCCTGCGACGCGGCGCCGATCATGCGGTAGCGGATCAGCGACAGCGGCGAGGTGACTTTGATGGCATGCGTGGCTCCTTTATCGGCAAACACTGCGGGGATTGCGAGCGACGGATCAGCCGGCATCCGGGGTTCGCCGGCCACTTTAAACTCAAGGATGTAGCGCTGAGCGGTGAACTGGTAATCCAGGAGGAGATCAAAGCCGTAATGCCACAACTGGCTGATGATCATCTCGCGGGAGATGTACGGCCCATGATACGGCAGGTCGCTCCCCTCCACAAGGTCGTTGTCCACGATGATGAGACGCCCGTCTTCTTTCAGATACCTCTTGATATGCTCGATGAAGAGATCCCTCTCCCTGTCCGTGAAGGCCACGTAGAGAATGTGGTACAGCGAGCAGAGAAAGATCACGTCGGCTTCGACGGGCTGATCCAGACCCCACCCGTCTGCCTGGTACTGATACACCCCGACATTGCCGATCCGGTACCGCTGTATGTAGTCGTTGACGAAGTCGATGTGCTGCTCGTTCGTCTCGATGCCGTATACACGGCCCGTCTCCCCGATGATATCGGCGAACTTGAACGTGAAGTACCCCGGACCGCACCCAAAATCGATAACGTTGTCGCCTTCCTTTATGCCGAGCTGGTAGATGTTCTCACCGATCTTATCCCAGCGCTCACGGTCGGGGTTGTTGAAGAGAATGAAGTCCTCAAGGAAACGAAGTTTCTCTTTGCTCGCGTCATCCACATCCCCCTCGCCTGCGAAATGGTACTTCAGGTTAAGGTAATCCTTTAAGTTTGCATAATCGTCGCGCGCCAGCAGATCGAACCAGCTGGCAACGAGTGGATAGGAGAGAAAATCCGCTCTCCTGTCCTCTGGAGCAAGAAGCAGCCTGCAGATCCACTGCAGTGCCGTATACTCGCCCCCGAAATTTTCGTTAGGGATAATCTCATCGTAGATATCGACGGCACGTCTCAGCGGCTCCTCGCGACCCGTGTCCAGGTAGTCGAGGAACTCCCGTGCTGCAGCCTTCCCCCCCTCGGTGATATCGAAGGAGTCGAGGCTCCCGATGTGGATGACCGAGGCTTTCGACCGGACATTCAGCGTAACGGCGGAGTCCGGATGTGTGCCCTCCAGTACCGGGAGGGCGTCCGAATCATGTCCCCTGACCATATTGCTCCTCTTCCTGCACCATGGAGTTGTCCTCCAGCGATGCGGTATTCGATGTAGCGATCCTGAGCTGAACCTCATAATCCACGGCTAAGCCGGCTGATTTAGCCGTCTCGACGGCATGGTTGAGCGTCACGATGAAGCGGTCCTGTGCGTAAATCCTGTAGCGCTCTCGATAGGACCGCGGAGTGAAGTTGATGGTCATGACGTTAGCTCCTGCACTCAACCCCATGAGTTGACCCCCGGGCCTGACGTACTCAAGAGCGCTGACCGACGGGATCAACGCATCTTTCAGCCCGATGCGCAGGATCGCCATGGTGTTCAGCGTAAGATCGAGATCGCCGAGCGGCTGGTCTTGAAACGGCGTTCCCGGGTTGGGTATGAAAGGTGCCGCGCTGACAAAGTCCGGCTTGAATGCAAGGGCCAGCCGGATATCCGAGAGCAAACTTTCGATCGATTGATGCGGCAGCCCGATGATGTTTCCTGTCCCGATCTTCATGCCCGCGTCCCGTATCCACTTCATGCACTGGATCCTCTTATCCAGCGGCCCATGAGTGATCCGATTATGCAGGGCGGCATCGGAGGTCTCGTACTTCATGATGAACGATCCGGCTCCGAGGTGCGCGAACCGCTCGTAGATCTCGCTGCTGCGCTCACCGACGTTCAGAAGGACTTCCGCCCCTAGATCGTGAGCGATTGCAGGGATGACCTCATCCAGAACAGGATCGCAGTGGGGATCCTGTCCCGCCTGGAGAAAGATTGTGGTGATGCCGGCCTCAAGGATGCTCCCGGCAACTGCCAGAATCGTCTCCGCATCGAGCCTGAACCGGTCCAGACCTCTGTTGCTGCGGCGCATTGCGCAGTAATCGCAGTTCTTCTGGCAGATGTTGGAGATCTCGATAACGCCGCGGAGCTTCACCTCATCGCCGGAATACCGGTGCCTTATTGCTCTTGCCCGCTCGAACAACTCCTGCTGTACGTCACCCGTGGATGTTAATAAGCGTAAGAGTTGCGGATCGCTCATTGCAGGAATCAATGAGCCTGAAGACTGCCGGCCGCTCATGGTCGACCCCCGGCGGTGCAGCCGCCCGGCAGGTCGTCCGCCGTTGTATCGCCGGGCGAAACAGGAGGGCCGGTGCTCCCCAGAGCATCCCCGGCGGCGTTGTCGGCGTAAGGATGCAGCGGTCCGGGGGCATACGCATCGCTTGAGAACGGCATGAACTCATTCGCGTTGAACTGCTCGACCACCTCGTCGGCAACAAATGCGCCCAGCTCCGTGAGGCGGACGGCATCTTCGTCCTCTTCGATCAACCCGAACGCTTTCAGTCTGGCAACCTTCGCTCTGAAGATGGTATCGAAGGCGATCCCCGTCGCGTCTTCAAAGCGGGCTTTTCTAATCTCGCTGTTTTTAAGCGGCAGAACGGTTGCCCACCGCACCTGCATCTCCCTGTTGCGGACAATGCCGCGATTCAGAGGGAGGTGCCCCTTCTCAATCCTGGCGTAATACTCATCAAAGTGTTGCGTATTCAGCCCGAACCTATCCCGGAGGCTGCTGAATGCCGTAATCCCAAACCCGATCTGGTCGTAGAGCATGCAGCACTGGTTGTATGCATAGTGAGAGTAGTGCTTCTTCGCTTTAGCGTAAACGCGGCGGAGGTTCTCATGAAAGCCGTGCTTTCCGAGAATATCGATAGCAGCCTGCTTCATCATCATGGTCTCCTCAAACGACGGGATGCTGAGCGGATCCTTTCTTCGGAGTCGGGTGACGTTGCCCTGGCGGTCCCCGTACGGCAGAACCTTCAGGCGATACAGCTGGATCTCGTCCACCGGCAGCGTGGCGGCTTTCTCCATGACGGCGATCCAGTTCTGCAGGGTCTCGCCGGGATGGCCGAAGATGAACTCTATGTTGAGCTGGTAGCCGAACTGGCGGCTGTTCTCGATCGCCTCGATTGCTGTCCGGGCATCGTGGGGCCGGTTCATGATCTTCAGCACGCCGTCGTCGAGCGACTGCACACCGATGGTCAGGCGATCCACACCGTAGTCCCTCATGATACGCAGGCGCTCAAGCCCGGTGCGTCCGACAAGCGTGCCGGGGTCGACGTCGTAATTGAACTGACCGCAGTGCGTCAGATCGACCCGTTCGGAGAAGAACCGGAGAAACCGGTCCAGCTGTTCCGGGGTGAGGAAGGTAGGGGTACCACCGCCGATGAGGATCGATCTGGCCTTGATGCTGTCGATGCCCAACCGGTCCATGTAGATAGCCATCTCGCGTTCCAGGGCAGTCAGGTAACGGTTCTTCTCTTCTGTCTGCCGTCCCAGTTTTGCTGGATAATGGCAGAAGGTGCAGTGCTGCTTGCAGAACGGAAAATGCACGTATATGTCGAGCAATCCATCTTCGGGTAGTGTATAGCCGGCGAAGAGTTCTTCTTCGGTGATGGGGGCATACCGTGTGATAGGCGGGTAGTGGACCGATGGGACGAAGTCACCATCATGGCAAATAAGGCCTGCAGCCTGCAGCCTCTTGATCTCCTGCAGTCGTTGCGTGGCTCCGGCAAGGATATCTCCGTGATCTCCTGATTCGAGCTTCTTCACATGCGTCACCTTCATCTCATGGCATGATCTCAATGAATCCTGCTGCCGCGAGGAGATTGCCTGTGCGGCAGGTGATATCATTCGGGTTCATTAGATAGACGGCCCGAAGGGCTGCGATGGTGACCGGGGCTGTTGCGGGGCGATGCCCCCGGACTGCGGCTGCGGCGGAGTGGTGTTTCCGGACGGCGGCTGCGGCGGAGTGGTGTTTCCGGACGGCGGCTGCGGCGGAGTGGCGTTTCCGGACAGCGGCTGCGGCGGGGATTGGGGTTGCACCGGGGTGGCGCCTCCAGGCGGGGTCATGTTCCCTATCGGACCTGCGGACAACTCCAGTTTATAGATGTTCCACCCCGTTTCGTTTTCAGCGCTCCAGACAACGGTATTTCCGAAGATCGACGGGTACCTCTCAACGGCCTCATCGTTGGTCAGCAACACCTGCGCACCGGTGGTGAAGTCGTAGAGATTGAGATCCCACTGCCCGTTGTAGTTCTGGCTCCAGATCAGCCGTTTGCCGTCGGTGAACGGGTCCATCTTCTCTAGCGGATCGTCCGAGATCTGCTGGACCTGGCCGGTGGTGAGGTCATACAGGAAGATATCGGTTTGCCCGGTGACGTTGTCCACCCAGACTATGACATCGCCGCCGATGGTTGCCTGTGTCGGACCCGTGGTCGACGCTATAACCTGGACACTGAGGTTCTCGAACCCCGGAGGCGTCATGTTATCGGTCACATTCATCCCGCCTGGAGGAGTCACGTTCGTTCCACCGGGGGGAGTCACATTCATCCCGCCGGGAGGGGTTACGTTCGTTCCACCGGGGGGAGTTACGTTCATCCCGCCGGGGGGAGTCACGTTACCGCCAGCCCCGCCGATGTCGGCGGCGGATGCGATTGCAAGAAGAGTAATAACAAGGAGACCTGCGAGGATTGCAGGCCCTGCTTTTATCATTTTCATCTCGGTTCACCTCTGAAAATATCCTCCTGAACCAGAGGATACATCTGTATGAGGGAATGCAAGAAGGGTCTGCACATCCATGGGGATGCTTGTCAGGAAAGGGACGATAATGCTCGTTCGTGATGCAGTATGATGTTTTATCGCTGGTTGTACGGTAACCACAGGTGGGGGAATACCTCCGGGGGAGGTGTAGATCACCCTCATACAGCCGGAGGATATCTATGATCGTATATATATATTGCCAATAGAATAATACATCGTATAAATTTGCCAGAGACCGGGAAGAGAGCAGGAACGTCAGAATCGCCCTAATTCACTCTTGATCACGACGCCGCACACCGGACAAACCGGCCATGATAACGGCTGTCCGTGCTATCAGCGCGATCCCCTTCCGGTCCCCCATCCCCCGACAGTCGGTGTAACAAGTTTTATCTTGCGGGGTGAACTACTCCGCCCTGAGCGCCTCGATAGGGTCGAGGTTCGACGCCCTCCATGCCGGGTAGACCCCGGATATAATGCAAACCGCGATGCCGATGAGCATGGCCTCCGGGACATAGATCAGGCTATTGTAGGTGAAGAAATACTCCGAAGTGCCGACCATCCCCACGACGACGGCATAGCCGACGATCAGGCTCAGCATCGCGCCGATGGCGGCCCCGGCAGTCCCGATAATGGCCGCCTCGTAGACGAACATCCTCAGGACCTCGCCCTTCTGCGTCCCGATGCTCCGGAGGATACCGATCTCACGAATGCGCTCGGTCACCGACATCATCATCACATTAAAGATCGAGACTGCCGCAACAAGGAGTGAGATCCCCGCAATCGCCGTCACGAACGTCGTCATCGATGAGACGGTCGATGTGATGCTCTCTACCATCCGGCTGCTATCCTGGACCGTAACCATATCCTTTTTCTTATTCAACGCGTCTTCAATCTTCGTTTTAACAGTAGCGACATCATCGACGCTTTTTACGGCAATGTTGACCTGATTGTACTCGCCTTCACCACCGAAGAGGTCGGTGAAAAGGTTCTCGCTTCCGACGATCGCAGCATCCGTGTTGATATCCATCGACAATCCTCGAGGAACGAGGATTCCGGTAACGCGTACCGTCGTCGTCGATCCATCGGCGGGATCGCCAACGTCTATCCGGCTCCCGATCCTGAGGCCCATCCGCTCGGCGAGGAGCGGTCCGACCAGAACGGAGCTCGGACTCTCCGGGTATTCTCCCTCTCTGATGGTGAGAACCTGACGGATGACGTCGGGATCGAGGCCATAGATCACGGCTCTCCCGGTATCGGACCCCACCTCGATCTGATCGGAGTCCTGGTAAACGAAATACACGGTCCCATATTTTCCGGCGATTCGTTTGATCTCTTTGAACTGGCTCTCTGTCACCAGCACCTCATCGTTGGACGAACCGCCGGCGCCCGGGGGGGGAGGACCGGGTCCTCCCCCCATTGGCCCTCCCGTGCTGCCCTCCTCGCCGATATACCCGGTGACTGTGAGTTTGTTCGCCGTATCGGTGAGTTGTGCCGTGACCGCAAGGGTCATGTTCGCTCCCATCATCCCGATCGAGGCGATGGCTATGACGCCGATAACGATGCCGAGGGCAGCAAGGAGAGACCGGAGCAGATTCCGCCTGACGCTCCGGGCGGAGAGTTGAAAGATTACATCCTTGATGATCATACGACGTCCACGTCTCTACGGCATCCAGCTATCCGGGCGGGCGATTGCGGATCTTCGAGAAATACCCCTTCCGCCATGCGACGGCGACGGCAACGCCTCCGATGAACGCGAGGACGATCTCAAGGATCGGAACCCGCCAAAATCCGCCCCCAAAGGGTCCGGAGATGCCTTCCCCACCGGGGCCGGTTCCTGCCCGAACGCCGGCGTTCCCCTGCGATTGAGCGTAGGTCAGTGAGACCGTCACGGTCTTCTCATAGACTTTTCCGGTAACATCCCTGTACTGGACGATCAGCGGCACCGAGGATGCCCCCTCTGCCCTGCATGTGATCTCGAAACTCGAAAAGTCGTCAGGTTCGAGCCTGCCGACAACATACACCGGATAAGGGGCGACCGCCTGCGCCGGACTGCCGACGGTGACCTGAACCGAGTATGCATCCTTAAGGCCTGCGTTGGTAACGTCTCCCGTCAGATTGACCGAGGCACCGTTCCGGGTTATCTCAACGTTATTGATCACCATCTCCGGGTCCACCGTCCTCTGGCCGAGCACAACCGGGAGGCTCAGGGTCTCATTGTGCTGGTTAATCCCGTTCCGGTAAGAGACAACAAACTTGAGATCGGTCTCCTGCGATGCGGTGATATTGAAGGATGCGTTTTTGACCACATCGACCGGGAGATTGCCAAGGAAAACGGCCTTCGGGGTGGATGTAAACCCGCTCCCCGTCGGGGTGATCGTCACGCCGTTCACCATATTTTCCCGGGGGTTACCGATGGAGAGAACAATAGTATCTTCGCTGTCGGCCGGGAACGTCTCCGGTGCATCCAGGACGGAAACCCAGATCGGCGAGTTTGAAACCCTCACCGGGACATGGTAACGGAAACTTCCGCCATCGCGCAGATCCAAGTAAAACTCCGGGTAATAAACACCGTCGGCAACATCCGCCTTCACGGTGAAGCTGAACTGCATGGTGCTTCCCGGAGCGATGGTGCCGACCGCGTTGTAGGTCTTATCGTTAACCACGGCCACGCTATCCGGAAACAACCTTGCAGCGCTGATGGCAACGCCGGTGGCTCCCGTGTTCCTGATCTCGACCCCGATCACACCGGTATCGCCGTGCATGAACACTTCCGGGCTAATGGTAATCCCCGTAACAGCAATCTGCGATTCCGGCGGTACGGGAGATAATGTTTCGGTGCCGGTTGCCTGCGGCTCGGGGAGGGGCGGTGTTGTTGGCAGCGTTTCGGCGCCCGGAGTCGGTTGCTCAGGCGGAGCCGGCGTCTCCGAAGATGTGATGATGCCTGTTGCGGCACTTATGATGACGGAGAAGAGGATGATCAGGACATACACCATCTGCCTCATATCGTCTCACCCGTGATCGCAAGCAGGCCGGTTATCGCCTAAGGCGACATCTCTCGGGTTGACGGCTTGGAGATTGTTCCGCATCAAGCCTTCAGGCATTACGAGGTTTCTCCCGCAGCCTATCGCAGGATAAGATAGCTGCTTCCTACCGGAACCTCCGGGCGATACGTCTGATGAGGGCCCGGAAGCGATTCCATTGTTGAATGGTCCGTTCACTTTTTCTGAAACTGCGCTCCTGACAGGTGTTTCCTGTGCGTCAGGAAGGATTGGCCCGGCGTTAAGGGAGTTACATATGTTATAAATAACTTACGGGTCCCCGCCGGCTGTATAGGGAGAGCATGCAGCACTGAGGGATGAAACGCTTGCAGTCAACCAGGGTAAGTCCATGATACTGCGATTGAGCGATAATGAGCTCTTTTGTGGGGCGAGGCTCAAAATGCCTGACGGAGATCGATCGATTCGCCGACCCTGCCCTCCTCCAGAAGACCTGAACGCCGTCCGTCAAAAATAGGGATTCAGAGATATTCGTATATCAGAACGGCGACGTCGTTTACGTCGTCAGTCACGCCCTGCAGGTCGTCCATCGACGCAAGGCCGGCGATGTTGTTGACGTAGATCGCAAACGTGACCGGCGTTCCCTTCGCCGTCGTCATGTAGCCGAGCAGGCCGCGGGTGTAGAGGAAGAGCCCGCCCTGCTGGTCGCCGCCCGCCGAGGTTCCGGTCTTGGCACGGATCACACCGTAACCCGGGTCTCCCGGCCGGGCGTTGCCGGCAAGCGTCCCGTCCACGCCGAGAACCGGCATTGCGTCGGAGAGCGGGGCATACAGTTCCGTTCCCGCCATGTAGGCCGCGAGATCGGTCGCCGCGAGGGGGCTGATTCTGTTTACGATGCTCCCCTCGCCGTCGGCGAGCATCAGGGTGCCGGGGTTCACCCCGATCTCTTCGAGAAACGCCCCTTCGACAAAGAGCCCGGCCTCGACCGAATCATAGCCCTCGTGGGCGGCGATGATCCCGAGCAGGCAGTTTGCGTAGAGGTTCTGGCTCACCTTCAGGGTCACCTTCGCGTACTCAGAGAACGGCAAAGAGACGAGTGCGGCGACTTTGCCGGCCGACCCGTACTCGTCGGGGAGGGGTCCTGATGGATTCCCCCCGGCCGCCGGTGCTGAGACCGCCACCCCGGCGTTCTCAAGCGCGTCGATGAAGAGGCTTCTTGCAAACGCCGCCGGGACCTCCACGTTCGAGGTCAGGTTGATCGGCCCTGCGTCCGCCGGCACCGTCCCGGTCACCTCGATCACCGCCTGCCCGGAGTAGGCGGGGATCGTCACCGCCGGCTCCGAACCCGGCGGCCCGGTCACGACGCGGCTTTCTACCGTATATGCGGACGAACGCGGCCGCCAGTCGACCGTCGCCGGCTCTCTCTCGCGCCCGGGAACGATCGTCACGTCGATCAGGTTGTCGTTGACGACGATCGGTGTCACCAGCCCTTCGGACATCATCTCTGTCGCGCAAAAGAGCCGGTCGTCGACGATCACGTCGTCTGCCACCGTGATCCCGGCCGCAGCAACCTGTTCGGCCAGGCTCTCGAGCCCGGCGAGCGGGTCGGCATCGACGAGCAGGCAGTCCCCGAACGCCCAGGCATCGCCGTGATCTTCGTTCGTGAACGCAAGGGTGCCGTTCGGCCCGGCCCGGCCGCCCATCGCAAGGTCGCCCGAGGCCACCAGCACCAGGTCGTCGCCGACCCGGTACACCGGCGTCCTGAACCGGTAGTCGGGGCCGAGGACGTCGAGAGCGGTCGAGACGGTGAAGACCTTCGTCGTCGAACCCGGCGTGAAGAGACGGTCGCCGTTCATCGAGAGCAGCACCTCGCCGGTGGAGGTGTCCCGCGCCATCATGCCCCACGTGGCATAATCATACCGCTCCTTGGAGATGACGGCGTCGATCCGCTCTTTGAATTCGGTTGTGTTCTCGGCCCCGGGCGGTTTAACGGTGTCGGTGGGGGACGTGGCAATGCAGCCTGCAGCGCAGAGCGCGGCGAGAAGAACCAATACCACGCTCACGACAGCAAGCAACCGGCGAGCCGAAGGCGGCTTTCCGGGAGTCTGCGCATCCATAGCCGGATCTTTGAGTTCCGCGGATTTAGGCGTTTTGAAAACGATTGGGATGTGCTGTATGAGCCTTCGGGTCCTCAGGGGAGGAATCACGGGGATGAAGAGAAAACGGGGTGCAACGGAACGTTATTTTGCTGGAAAGATAGAAGACGGAAACGCCGCCAACAGGACTCGAACCTGTGACATGCTGGTTAACAGCCAGCCACTCTACCAACTGAGTTATGGCGGCACTGGAACAAGTGCTCTATAATGTCTCGCCTGAAGCGTATTAAATATTGCGGGAATTCTCCTTTCGCATGGTCTGTAGCAGTTCGATCAGTTCGTCGACCTCGCCCTCCAGGCCACCGAGGAGGTCGGCCGCGAGCGGCGTCGCCACCGCCCCGGCCGGCGAAGCGCGGATATACCCCTCCTGCTCGAGGATCCGCAGCGAGTAGCGGACCCGGTGGTAGGGGAGGTCCAGGATCTCGGAGAGCTTCATGATGCCGATGGGCTGGTGCTCCACGACCGCCCGGATCACCTCAAGGTGCCTTGAGACGAGTTCTATCTCGGATTTGAGTTTTCCCAGCATATCCGCCTTCATATTCGGTAGGTTCACGCTTGTCACGACTGTTCGTGCAGCCAGGCCTTCGTCAGGGTGTAGCGCTTCCGAAACGCGATGGAGAAGGCCACCCCAACGGCGAGGAGGAGGACGCCGATCACGAGGCCGAGGACTCCTTCGGGAGCGAACCGGAAGAGGACGAAGGCTGCCATGGCAAAACACAGGATGATGATGTTCAGCATGACCGTCAGTATCATAAACCTGCCCTTGAAGGTCTGTTTGGTTGCCTCATCCATTATTCATACTTGAACGCGGTGGTAAAAGTACTTGTGGTTTCAGCGAAAGAGTTGGTAGAATGAACGGACTCGATTCGGCTATCCGGGATGCGGAGGCAGCGGCATACGCGGCCTATGGCTCGTCTGCAGATGCCAACGTGCGCTACCTGACCCGGTTCCGCACCACGGACCCCGTGGCCTATGTCCAGAGGCAGGGCGAGCGCGGGATGATCGTCGTCCCGCAGATGGAGCACGAACGGGCGGTTCGTGAATCGCCTGCGGCGGTCGTCACCCGCGCCGATGCCGGCTACCTCGAGTACATCAAGGCCGGAGAGACGCGCTGGCGGGCGACCGCCCACATGATCGCGGACCTTGCCGGCGGCCCCGTCCTCGTTCCGGCGAACTTCCCGCTCGCCCTCGCCCGGGAACTCGAATCGTTCCAGCCGGTCATGCTCGATGCCGCCGGAGCGGTCGAGGGGATGCGGGCGGTCAAGACGCCGGAGGAGATTGAGCAGATACGCTCGGTCCAGCGGGCCACCGAGGCCGCGATGGACCGGGGAATCGCACTCATCCGGTCCTCCGTCCCGAAGGGAGGTATCCTCCACCGGGACGGCGCACCCCTCACCTCTGAGGACGTCCGCGCCGAGATGCACACCTTCCTTCTCGCCCACGGATACCGCGGGGTCGATACCATCGTCTCCTGCGGCCCCGACACCGCCCTCCCGCACAGCGCCGGCACCGGGCCCCTCCGGGAAGACGAACCCATCGTCATCGACATCTACCCGCAGGACGAACGGACCGGCTACCACGCCGACATGACCCGGACGGTCGTGAAAGGCGAGGCCTCTCCGGCAATCCGGGAGATGTACGAGGCCGTCAGGGACGCTCAGACCCTCGGCGCGTCGATGCTCCGCGCCGGTGCCGTCGGTGCCGACCTCTACCGTGCCGTGGTGGAGTTTTTCCGCGACCGCGGCTACGAGAGCAACACGCAGGGGTTCATCCACAGCCTCGGCCACGGCATCGGGCTCGAGGTGCACGAAGAGCCGTCGCTCGGCCCCCAGGGAGGGGTGCTCGTCCCCGGAAACGTCGTCACCGTCGAGCCGGGGCTCTACTACCCCGGGACCGGCGGCGTCCGCCTGGAGGATATGGGCGCGGTGACGGATACCGGGTTCGACCGGTTCACCCAATACAAAGAGGAGCTCACGCTATGATCATGGACGACGAAGTTTACGACGCCTACCGGGAAGCAGGGGCGCTGGCAAGGAAGGTGCTCCGCCGGGGTGCGGCGCTCGTGAAGGAGGGGGCAGCCCTCCTCGACATGGTCGAAGATACGGAGAAGATGGTGGTCGAAGAGGGGGCGCTGCTCGCCTTCCCCTTAAACGTCTCCTCGAACGAAGCCGCGGCCCACGACACCGCCATGCCCGGCGACGAGCGGGTATTTACCCGGGGAGATCTCATCAAGGTCGATCTCGGGATACACGTCGACGGCTACATCGCCGACACCGCGATGACCGTCGACCTCGGCGACCACGGAGCGCTCGTCGAGGCGTCCCGGGCGGCCCTCGAGGCGGCGATCGGCATCGTCCGCCCGGGCATCGTCACCGGGGAGCTCGGGACGGTCATCCAGGCGGCGATCGAGGAGCACGGCTACAAACCGGTCGCGAACCTCACCGGCCACGGCCTCGACCGCTACGACCTCCACGGAAAGCCCATGATCCCGAACGTCGCGATGAACGGCGGCAGCGTCCTCGAGGAGGGGATGGTCTTTGCAATCGAGCCCTTCGCCACAACGGGGTCCGGGAGGGTCAGCGAAGCGGGGCGCGTGGAGATCTACAAGCAGATCGCAGCCCGGCCCGCACGCCTCCCGTCGGCAAAGCGGATCCTTGAGACCGCCCGGCCGCGCCGGGGGCTCCCGTTCTCCCGCCGCTGGGTTCCGGGCGACAAGGTCGATATCGGGTTATCCACTCTGGTGCGGAACGGGATTCTTCATCCCTTCCCGGTGTTGCACGACGTGCCCGGGTCGCTCGTCTCCCAGGCGGAGCACACCCTGATCGTCACGGAAGCCGGGTGCGAGGTCACCACCCGGTGAGTTACGCTTATTGATAGCGCGCGCAAATATGTCTGCTCGTAGATATGACCGGCGACACTGGTACACGTGACGTCCTCGCCATCATGGAACTCCTGCTCACCGCGGAGATATTCAACCGGAACGAGGAGCTCGGCATTAACGACCTTCATCCACGCTGCCGGGAGTTCTTCAGCGCCGGGAGCGGTGGGAGCCCCGAGGTCAAGCGCCCCCTGATCGTGAGCGAGGGCGCGATCAAGAAGGTGCTCGGCAGCACGGACGCCGCCTGCCAGGCTGTTCGCGCAAACCCGTTCGTCGGTTACGACGAGTTCGGCCAGCGGCTGAGCCTGCCTTCACTCGATGCGGCCGCGGGATGGTTCCTCAAGAAAGGCGGGGCGGAGAGGGTCAGGGAGAACCCCGTGCTCGCGTACTTCTTCGAGGGGAAAGACGGAGCCACCGTCCGATACCAGGACGTCCTGGCGAAGAACCCCCGGTTCGAGGACACGAAGGAGTACATGGAGGCGAAGGTATCCCGGCTCATCGCGGGGAGCGAGGAAATGCGGGAGGCCCGCGACCTCATCATCATCAGCGCGCCGAACGAGGTCGAATTTTCGCTTGCAAAACTGGTCTGCACCCCGCGCCAGGAAGAGATTATCAAAAAGATCGGTGTCGCCCTCGAGCACCGCGACTTCTTAAAGCGGCACGGCATCTACGAGTTCGGCCGGCTCCTCTTCGTCGGGCCGCCCGGGACCGGGAAGACCTCCCTTGCGCTCGCGATGTCGCGGGAGCTGCATATGCCGGTGCTCGAGGTCCGTCTCGCGATGGTCACCTCCCAGTACCTCGGCGAGACCTCAAAGAACATCGACCGTATCTTTGACCTCGCAAAGAAACTCGCCCCCTGCATCCTCTTCATCGACGAGTTCGACTTCGTCGCGAAGACCCGGGTCAGCGACGACCACGGCGCGATGAAGCGGGCGGTGAACATGCTCTTAAAGAACATCGACCAGATCAGTTTCGTCAAGAACGGCGTCCTCCTCATCGGGGCGACGAACCATCCCCGCATCCTCGACGAGGCGGCCTGGCGGCGGTTCGACGAGGTGGTGGAGTTCCCGCTCCCGGACCGCGGGATGCGGCAGGCGATCCTCGAGAAGGTCGCCGCCACGATCGAGTGCAACTGCGACTTCGCGAATCTTGCCGCCCGGACAGAAGGGTTCTCGGGCTCCGATCTGCGGATGATGATGAAAGAGGCGGTGATGTCGGCGCTGATGGAGGACCGGCACCAGATCGACCCGGTGGACATCGAGCAGGGTCTTCTCAGGGTCGAGGAGAGAAACGTCATCCGGACAGGGCGCTGACATGCAGATAACGCTGCTCGGGACCGGAGACGCCATCGGGACGCCGAAGGTGGGATGCGACTGCGAGAACTGCCGGGCGATGGTCGCTGCGGGGAGATCAAGGCTCCGGACCTCCCTCCTCGTCGAAGTGGGGGGAAAGCACATTCTTATTGAGTCTTCCCCGGACCTCCGGCAGCAGCTCCTCCGGGCCTGTTCGCCCCACATCGACGCCGTCCTCTGGTCGCACGGCCACTACGACCACTTCATCGGGTTCGGGGAGTTCTACCGGGTGCAGAAGATGCCGGCGGCCTACGCGCCGCCGCCGGTGATGGACTACTGCTCGCGCTACCTCCACTTCCTGCCGTTTGAGAAGCATCCGGTCCCGGTCTATGAGCCCTTCGATCTCTTCGGCGTGACCTTCACGTATTTTCCGGTGAACCATCCCCCGGTCTACACCTGCGGGCTCCTCCTCGAACACGACAGCGTGACGATCGCCTACACCGCCGACACCCGGGAGGATATCCCCAAAGCGAGCATGGATCTCCTCGAAAAGACCGATATCGACCTCCTCTTCGTGGACGGCATCGCGCCCGAGGGCTATGCCATCAGCAAGCACATGAACTACGCCGAGGCGGTCCGGTTCGCCCGCGACGTCGGGGCGAAGGACTACCGGTGCGTCCACATGAGCCACCTGGTCCCACCGGGAATGCCGCACGCAGGATACGATATGGAGACGTTCTGCTGGTGATCGTCTGCTCTCATTCGTCGAGGCGTCTCATCCATCCCGGCTTCGGACGGCATGCCGCATGAAGCGGGCCCACCAACAATACCTATATACCCCTCCCGGAACCAAAACATAGGTGCGTATGGCCATGAAACTCAAACTTCTGGAGCTGACTGACGACAAGGCCCGGATCCTCTTTGAAGGCGAAGGCAACACCTATATCGACGCGCTCGCCGCCGAACTCATCCACGATCCGCAGGTGGACGTTGCGCAGCGCAAGCAGGCATTCCGGTTCACCGACCCCGAACTGGTCGTCACCACGGTCGGCGGCAGATCACCTCTTCTTGCAATAACAGACGCGGCAAAGCGGCTCTCCGGCTACGCCGGCGAACTCCTCCGGCAGATGGAGACCCTCGATACCGCGTAGATAGCCATGACAAAGAGCGCCGAAGGCTTCACCCGGGTTGCCCGGGAGGTCTTTGCTCCCATCTACCCCGTCATCGCAGAGCAGGCGCTCGCGTGGTCGGGAATAAACGACGGGATCGCGCTCGACATAGGAAGCGGCCCCGGCCTCCTCTCCGTCGCGCTCACACAGAGAAGCGATCTCGTCGTCATCGCGCTTGATGCCGACCCGGCCATGTCCCGGATTGCCAGAACCACCGCCGCCGGGAGTGCGGGCCGGGTGATCCCGGTCACCGGCGACATCCACTGCATGCCGATCCGCGACGGCACCGTCTCGCTCATCGTCAGCCGGGGCTCGATCTACTTCTGGGAGGACCGGCCGCGGGCGTTTCAGGAGATCGAACGGGTGCTGCGGCCCGGCGGCTTCGCCTTCGTCGGCGGCAGTTTCGGGACCCCGACACTCCGGGATGAGATATTCATCAAAATGCGGCGGCGAAACCCCAACTGGGACCAGGACGTCGCCCGGCGGAGCGGGCGGGCGACCCCCGGGACCCTCTGCCGGGAACTTGCAGAGAGCGGTGTCGCCTGCTCCCGTATCAGGGAGGAAGAAGAGGGGATGTGGGTGGAGATCAAAAAAGACGCGATCAATCCACGCGCTCGGTGAAGATGATCGTCCCGGCGATCCGGGTGATCTTCACCTTCACCGTCTGACCCGGCTTTGCGTTTGCAACATACATCGTGTAGCGGTCAATCTTCACCACGCCGTCGCCGCGCTTCGAGAGGAACTGCGGAGTGACGTCCATGATAGCGCCCTCGGTCGGTTTCGAGGCTGCAGAGGGATCCGCCACCGCCTTTCGCTTCCGGACCGGCCGGTGACCGCCGCATGCGTCGCACCGGAGCGTCAGGACACGTTCGGTCTTAACCAGGCGAGTATCGGGCTTTCCGCACTCCGAGCAGATGACGTAATCCTCGACGTAGCCCTTGATGATCGTGTTGATCTGCTCCTGCTCGAACTTCCCGGAGAAGACGGCCCGTGTCCCTTCGATCTTGCCGGCGGTGCCGAGCTCCCCGAGGAGGTGCTTCATCAGGTGGTCCTGGTCGCGCCGGAGGATGCCCGCAATCTCGGCGAAGTTCTCAAGGACCGTAGTCTTCCCCTCGATGAAGGCGCGGGCGACGGGAACCGTGAACCGATCTTCAAACTCCGTCGGCTCCGTGATATTGGTATACGCCTCCTTTAGAAGGTCTTCATATGACGGGGTCATACCGTACTATTGGTCGCGCGACGTCAAAAAGTGAGTACCTCATACGGGGCTTACGCACGCTTATGCAGATGAGCAGCCCGCCTGCCTTATATCATGCTGCCGGAACAGGATCTCACGCTGCTGCAAAAACTCCCGGACGCCGGAAAACGACGTGCTATTGAACGGTCGTCTCTTCTTTTTTACCGACTGCCCGAACGAGATCGGCCAGGGCCTCCACCGCCTCCGGCTTTTTCGCATCCCCCGCCGTGAGCGGGACCATTCCCCTGACGTCGGCACCCCGGTCCGCAAGCATCTCCTCCATCCGCTCGAGCGTCCCCCTTGGCGCCCCGCGTGAGGTGCAGAAGACGACCGCGGCCTTCCCCTCGATGCCCACGAGAGCGCTGATCGCGGCATTGACCGCGGGGGTAGGACTGCCCGCCCACACGGGAGTCCCGACGACGACGGTATCGTAGCCGGAGACGTCGATTACGGCAGGCTCGATCTCGGCTTTCTTCCCCTGCGCTGCCCGCGGAGCGCCTCTCAGGTACATTCCTACCTTCGAGTAGCCCGCAAGGTCCTTTACCTCGATGAGATCGGCGTCGATCAGGGCGGCGACCGTTTCGGCGACGGATCGGGTAGTGCCGGTCTCCGAGTGATAAACGATACAGACTGACATACCGGTAAGTGGCGCGGCCGGGTATAAACGAGTATTGGCCAAAAAAGATGGGGGGGTGTTACTTTCGGAACTGCGGCATGAACCCGCGAATCTCCTTGCCCACCTGCTCGATCAGGTGCTCCTCGTCCGCTCTTGTCAGCGCGTTGAAGACCGGGCGGTTCACCATGTTCTCAAGCATCCACTCTTTCGCGAATCTACCGTCCTGAATCTCTTCGAGGATCTCCTGCATCGCAACGTAGGTCTCCGGCCCGATGACGCGGGGGCCGCGCGTCAGGTCGCCGTACTGGGCGGTGTTGCTGATCGAGTCGCGCATCTTCGTAAACCCGCCTTCGTAGATCAGGTCGACGATGAGTTTTGTCTCGTGCAGGACCTCAAGGTAAGCCATCTCGGGCGCATACCCGGCGTCCACCAGGGTCTCGAACCCGGCCTTGATGAGCGAGGTGATCCCTCCGCAGAGGACCGCCTGCTCGCCGAAGAGGTCGGTCTCGGTCTCCTCGGAAAACGTCGTCTCGAGCACCACCGCGCGGGTCGCGCCGATCCCCCGGGCATAGGCAAGCGCGATAGCGTGCGCCTTCCCGGTGGCGTCCTGGTGGATGGCAATGAGGGCCGGGACGCCCTTCCCTTCTTCGTAGGTCCGGCGGACCATGTGGCCGGGACCTTTCGGGGCGACCATGACCACGTCGACGGTGGGCGGGGGGACGATCTGGCCGTAATGAATATTGAAGCCGTGCGAGAACATCAAGCAGGCGTTTTCTCGAATATTGGGACTGATCTCGGCACGGTAGACAGCTGCCTGGTTCTCGTCAGGGAGAAGGATCTGGATAATATCTGCGCGCTTGACCGCTTCGGCCACGGAGTAGACCTCAAAACCGTCTTCGGACGCTCGCTGCCAGCTGCTGCCGGGACGCAGGCCTATGACGACCTGATAGCCGGAATCGCGCAGGTTCAAAGCCTGTCCGCGACCCTGAGAGCCAAAGCCGATGACAGCGATGGTCTTGCCCTCCAGGGCGCCGGGGTCCGCATCGGACTCGTAGTATTTCTGCACCATAGGTTCTCACTCCCCGTTGGACAGCAAACCTGATAAATATTATATCGGAGAAGCGGGGTGGTGCAGCGAGGGTCATTTTAAGGTTGATGAAGAGAAACCTTACTCACTATACGCTATTGAGGATTTGTAATGGAACTGCCAGATGTCCAGTCCAGCCTGCCGGAGGTCCGTATCAACCTGACCAGGGTAGGTGTTAAAAATGTCCAAAAACTCGTTGAGGTTGCCCGGCCAGGTAAGCGGCCGGTCATCTTCATCTCCAACTTCGATGTCTTCGTCGATCTCCCGGGGAGCCTCAAGGGGGCAAATCTCTCACGCAACTTCGAGGTGATCGATGACGTGCTGCAGCAGGCCATCGACGGAGATGTGAAAGAGATCGAGGAACTCTGCAGCGCGGTGGCGAGGAAACTCCTCGACCGGCATGAATACGCGGAACGGACCGAGGTCCGGATGCGGAGCAAGTTCATGGTCAGGCGGGAGACGCCGGTCAGCGAGACAAGCTGCCATGAGGTCGTGAACGTCCACGCGAGAGCAATTGCCCAGAGGAACGACGGAAACCCGATCATCAGAAAGAGCATCGGCGCCGAAGTGACCGGGATGACCGCCTGCCCCTGTGCCCAGAACATCATGAAGGACCATGCACTGCACGTCCTCGAGAGCCTCGACGTGGCGGAAGATAAGATCGAAGCGTTCTTCAACGAGGTGCCGATGGCCACCCACAACCAGCGCGGGCGGGGTTTCCTCTGCATCGAGATCGACGACGACCAGCACATCAGCCTTGAGAAGATCATCAAGATCTTGAAGGATTCCATGAGTGCACGCATCTACGAGCTCCTGAAGCGGGGCGACGAGAGCCATGTGGTGATGGAAGCTCACAAGAACCCGCGGTTCGTCGAAGACTGCGTTCGTGAGATGGCCCGCAAAGTGATCGCGCAGTTCCGCGATCTGCCTGGAGACTCGGTAGTCACCATAAAGCAGACGAACGAGGAGAGTATCCACCAGCATAATGCCTACGCGGAACGGAAGGCGACGATAGCGGAACTGGTCGCGGAGATGGACGAAGGTACGCTATAACGTGAATAATATTTCACTATTTTTATAAACAGTCAATGAATTATACCACACTTTGTTACGGTTTGCGCTTACAGTACCATTGCAAAACGTCCTAGAGCGAAAGATATAAACTCTGTTTTCTTCATATTCCCTGTTGACGTACGTGCGTACGTTTTCAGTACAGAATTGTGTGGTAACACCGGTACAGAATTCAGAACATCAAAATATCGGAATGAGGCGATACATTTGTCGAAAGTTGTAGAGATTTCCCCAACAACGAGACATGAAGGCCATTCAAAGCTCGTTCTGAAGGTCAACGATGACGGCATCATCGAGCGTGGAGACTGGCTCAGCATCACCCCGGTGAGGGGAGTCGAGAAACTCGCCATCGGTAAGACGATGGAACAGGTACCAAAGATTGCATCGCGCGTCTGCGGTATCTGCCCCATCGCCCACACCCTGGCGGGTGTCGAGGCGATGGAAGCTTCCATCGGGTGTGAAATCCCCGAGGACGCAAAATTGCTGCGTTACATCCTGCAGTGTGCCAACAGGATGCACAGCCACGCCATCCACAACATCCTGTCCCTCCCGGACATGTACATCCCCGGAACCGACGTAAAGATCAACCCCTTCACCAAGGAAGAACCGGTCAGGAGCGTCGCTCTCCGGATCCAGCGGCTCCGTGAGATCGGGCAGACCATCGGCGAGATCGTCGGCGGAGAAGCCATCCACCCGAGCAACCCCCGTGTCGGCGGTATGTACAAGAACATCACCCCGCGGGCGAAGGCAAAGATCTACGACCTCGCGAAGGAATCCCGTGTCCTTGCTCAGGAACAGATGGAGTTCATGATCGCGGTCTTCCGGAACTACCAGAAGCGCGACTGGTCTGAGGTCGGCGGCGTCGAAGTCCCGATCCCGAAGGATCTCGGTTACCACAACCAGGGCTACATGGCTACCGCGCCGGTCTACGGCAGCTCCAGCCTCGACGAGACCCCGATGTGGTTCCCCGAGCGGTTCACTGAAGTCCGCCCCTGGGACTGGTACATGGGCGAGGTGGAGATCACCGAGGCCGACCCGAACTACCCGATTGGCGGCACCAGCCCGGTAGGCACCAAAGCCTGGCCCCAGATGGAGGCCTGCACCGGCGTCCCGCTCTATGACGGCCAGCCGGTCGAGGTCGGACCACGTGCACGCCAGGCAATCTTCAAGAATTACGACGAGAAGGGCACCATCGGCTTGCAGGTTGCGCGCCAGATGGAGTTCCCCGAGACCGCCTACGGCATCATCGATGCGCTCGACGCGCTCGACACCTCCGGCTCGGTTCTCGCCGACGAGATCCCGCAGGGTGACGGCTCCCTCGGATGGTCTGCAAACGAGGCGCCCCGTGGAACAGATGTCCATATGGCCAGGGTCAAAGACGGCCGGGTGCAGTACTTCGGGATGCTCGTCCCGACCACCTGGAACTTCCCCACCTGCAGCCGTGCACTGACCGGTGCACCCTGGCGGCTCGCGGAAGTCGTCATGCGTGGATACGACCCCTGCGTCTCCTGTGCGACGCACATGATTGTGATCGACGAAGACAAGAGACTGGTGGCCCAGAAACTCATTCAGTGAGCGTACACGCATGCTATTCCGTGAGATCGTGATCGCAGGGTGCGGCAACCCGCTCTTCGGAGACGACGGGTTCGGTCCTGCAGTCGTCGAGGAACTCAAGAAGTTACAGCTGCCCGACAACGTCAAGGTGATCGATGCCGGCCTTGGCGCCCCTCATTTCCTCTTTACCCTGATGGAGGATGCGGAGGCGCCGGTCAAGAAGCTCGTCATCATCGATATCGCCGATTTCGGCGCCAACCCCGGTGATGTGACGAAACTCCGGCCCGAAGACCTGCCGCCGGGCGCCTACCGGGATGCCCATTCGTGGGACCTTTCCGAGCCCTTGCAGCGATTAAAAGACATCATCGATATCACGATCATCGGGTGCCAGCCGAAGCGTGTCGCGAGCCATGAGTTTGAACTAGGGCTCACTGAGGAGGTTGAGGGTGCCATTCCCAAAACAGTGCGTATCGTACTGGAGGAAATTGGGGTAGAATATGGGGCTGCTATCAACCATCAAGGAACGCATCTTTGGGCGTCCCCGGGAGAAACCGGAGAAAAAACCGGAGAGCAGACCTGAGGTGAAGTCTGAGGCGAGCCGGCCGCAGACGGAGCCTGAGGTAAAACCTGCGGCAAGTCTGCCGCAGACGAAACCCGAGGTAAAGCCCGCTGACGTGATTGTAGAAGAAAAGGTGGAAGTTGTACAAAAGGAGGAAAAGCCTGTGGCAGAAAAGATTACAATAGGTGAATTACACCTGAGCGGATGTACGGGATGCCTCGTTACCCTTGCGGATAACTACGAGGGTCTCTTCAAGCTGCTCGATGATTACGCCGATCTGGTCTATGCGCTGACCCTGGTCGATGTCCGCCACGTCCCGGAGATGGACGTGTGCCTGGTCGAGGGGTCGTGCTGTCTGAACGACAAACTCTCGGTAGAGGAGCTGAAGGAAGCAAGGGCGAAGTCGAAGGTGCTGGTCGCCTACGGCGCCTGCGCGGCCTACGGCAACATCACCAGGTTCTGCCGTGGCGGTCAGTGGAACCAGCCCGGCCACGAGGCATTCGTGCCGATCAGCGAGGTTGTCGACGTCGACCTCTACATCCCGTCCTGTCCCCCGTGCCCGCAGGAAGTCAGGAACGTCGCCGTCATGGCCTACCTGCTGCTTCGGGGCAACGAGGAACAGAGGAATCTCGCTACCGCCTACCTGACGCCGCTGATGCAGCTTGCAAAGCGCGGCAACGAGGCCTGCGGCTGCGATCTGATGTATGACGTCATCAACCAGGGTCTCTGCATGGGATGCGGGACCTGCGCCGGCACCTGTCCGGTTCGGGCCATCACCATGGAGTACGGCAAGCCGAACGTGAACCGCGACCAGTGCATCAAGTGCGGTGCCTGCTACGCGCAGTGCCCCAGGAGCTGGTTCAACTTCGACGTCATGAACAACTACGAGGGCATCATGGATGCCATCAAGGGAGCCATGCAGTGAGGTGAGAACGATGGACGTACTCGGTAACTACAAGTCCGTAATCTCGGCACGCTCGACCGACAAGGACATCACAAAGAAGTCCCAGGACGGCGGTATCATCACGACGCTCTTTGCGTATGCGCTCGAAGAGGGCATCATCGACGGTGCCATCGTCGCAGGTCCGAGCAACGAGCCCTGGAAGCCGGAACCCATGGTTGCGACCACGAAGGCCGAACTTCTGGCTGCCGCCGGAACGCGCTACACCATCAGCCCGAACCTCTACCTGATCAAGGAGGCGACCCGGAGCTACGGTCTCGACCGCGTCGGTATCGTCGGTGTGCCCTGCCAGATCCAGGCTGTCCGGAAGGCCCAGCTCTACCCGATCGGCATGCGTGACGTCGACGACAAGATCGCCCTCGCGCTCGGCATCTACTGTATGGAGAACCTCTCCTACCAGGCGCTCGAGGCGATTGTCGAGGACCACTGCAACCAGAAGATGGAGTCCGTCAAGAAGATGGACATCGGCAAGGGCAAGTTCACGGTCTACACCGAACGCGGTGCAGTCAGCCAGATGCCCCTGAAGCTGATCCACAAGTACGTGCAGCCTGGCTGCAACGTCTGCCTGGACTACGTCTCGAATCTCGCCGACATATCGAGCGGCTCCGTTGGGAGCCCCGACGGCTGGAGCACGGTCTTCGTCCGGAGCATGAAGGGCAACGCGGTCTGGGACGGTGCCATGGCCGCCGGTCTCTTCGAGACGAAGCCGATTGACCAGGTCAAGCCCGGCCTCGACCTCGTCAAGAAGCTCGCGACCGAGAAGATCACGAAGAACCAGAAGAACGTGGACGCTCGTAAGACCGTGGGTCTCAAGGCGGACGGAACCCCGAAGGGTCTCCGGAACCCCTACGAGTCTCCCTGAAAACACTTTTTTTCGCTCGTTTCGGCCTTTTCTCAATCGATTATCTCCGTTGACTGAGTTTTACCGGGTTTACGTGAAATCAGTCGTCGTTCATAAGCTGAACCATGCACCAGTCTTTCCGATCAGTGAAGGGTCAGGATTTGTGCTGTATCTTCGAGACAACAAATAGCCATCCAACCTCGGCCGGGTTGCCCGGGTCGTCACTGATTGGGCATATCACCATGCAGTGGACCGTGCAACAGGGTCTTACAAAATAGACTCGTCTGGACAACCAGGTAGACCCGGAGGTCCGGGCTATATCCTTTTGGAAAAATCGAGGGTGGGGGCCGGCCCCCGCCGCAGGCCCCGGTTATGCGTACGGGGGATGGCAGCGGCTCTTTACTGTCGTACGTTAGTGTGGAAGCGTTTGCCGGGTGTCGTGTTCGTATTCAGTCCCTGAACAGTACCTGGTAGGTTACCGACTCTGCTCCAAAAAAGTCCTTGCAAAACTCTGCTGCTTTCGAAGGTTCGTATTCCTTGCAGCTGAAGATGTCAAGGTAAGCGGCGTTGGTCTCATTCGCGAAGTGGCCGGAGACCAGCGATGTCTCGATGAGCTGGGTCATGGAGAATCCTGCGACCCTCTCGCAGGGGCCGAAGTGGATGATCTGCGGTTCGCCGAACCTCTTCATGTCGATAAGGTCGCACAGTTCTACAATGAACCGGTGAATCTTCTCTGCGTCTCTGATCGACGCCGGGTTGCACCCCTTCAAATCCACGCTCGTGTACAGTCCCCAACAACCACGCTGTTTAAACTGTGCAACGATCTCTGCGTCGCTTACCGTCTCTGCCATAACGTTGCCTGCTGCAACGTTGTTTGTCATTACTTTACTAGCCATGATCTCACCTTCGGGAGGATCTACGATCGATTGATCTCTGTAAAGTTTGATAGTTCTGATTTTAAACTTATCCATCATACTAATGGAAAATAGCGCGTATTTCCCGGTTACGCCAGAGCAATTCTTGCCTATCCAGAATTCTGGGGCATATTCTTGACAGATTTTGAAATCGGTGACTTTACACAGCCCATTTGTCTTTTAGTGTGAATTGTGCAGCATCAGGTTCACACTACGTATGAACAATCCCGGGTGCCGGCTCTTTTCCGCCGCCATTGCTCCGGGGGTTCGCAGGCAATCGGGGCAATTAAAACGAACTCTTTTTTTAGTACCGTTTTGAGAACCCCTTTCTGTGGTGAAAAACCATTAAGTCCGGATTTGAAAATATTCGCTCCCGCACCAGCCAGTACCCCGACCGAAAGGCAGCCGGGCAATGACTACCAGACACCCTTTTCGGGGGTCGGGAGACCCCGCATCTCCACCACCCAACGCGCACCCCCGGCACCCGCCCCACCCCCGGCACAGGGCCCCGGAACGGGACCCGCCGCAGGGGGGGAGGACCCTCACCGGACCATCGGGGGATGCCGGTGCACACGCCGGACGTGGGCGTGGAGGGCTTCGAGCGTGGGGTACTGCCTGCCGCAGACCGGGCAGATGAACTCACCCATCTCCACAACATCGGGGGCCCTTCGCCGTGGGGGCTCGCCCGTCATCCACCCTCCGCTATCTCCTCGAGCGTCCGCCCTGAGATGACCGACCGGGGCTCCGCCGCAACCGGATTTTTGCCGGGATCGGCCTCGGCATCGTCCATCTTCACGAGGAGCCAGGCCTCGCCTTTCCCGGTCCTGAAGCGGGTTAGGGCATACCCGCCACGGACCTTCTCCCCCTCGAGCCAAAACGATACGTGGCCCCTCCTCACGGCCTCGGCGACCTCGATCCCCTTCCCCTCCTTCTCCGTGAGATTTCGGTAGGTTCCCCGGTCCCAGACGAGGACTGTCCCGGCCCCGTAACTCCCTTCCGGAATGACACCCTCGAAGTCGGCGTAGTCGAGCGGATGATCCTCCGTCGGCACGGCGAGGCGCTTCTCCTTCGGGTTCATGGACGGCCCCTTCGGGACCGCCCACGATTTCAGCACGCCATCGGCTTCCAGGCGGAAGTCGTAGTGGAGCGTGGTCGCACGGTGCTTCTGGATGACGAAGATGGGGCGGGATGCCGCCGCCCGTTCCCCCGGCGGCTCCGGCGTCCGGGAAAAGTTTCTCTTCTCGCGATACTCATCGAGCGTATCCGGCCCTGCCATACCAGAACTCCGGGGCTGCCGGAAGATAAGGGTTTTCCCCGGTCAGGGGTTCCGCCCGGACGCCGGGACTATCCTGACGTTCATCTTCTCCGAACCGATGATCAGGATGCCCTCCCCCGGCTGGAAGTTGAGGAGATCTTTCTCGCTCACCTCGAAGAACTTGGCGTTCTCCTGGGCCTGCTTCTTGTTCTCGGACCGCATGCAGAACTTTACGGCGATGTTTGCGAGGATCTCTTCGTTGAAGTGGGCGATCAGCTGCGACGCGAGGATCAGCGAGACCCCGAACTTCCGCATCTCGGTCGCGTACTTGTTTAAGACCGCCTTGATCGACGTCTTCGAACCACTCTTCTGGCTCACCAGGAGTTTCGCCTCGTCGACAATCACAAAGAGCCGGAACTTCGCCCGCTCGTCCTCCGTCCCGCGCGGGATCTCACCCGTCGCCTGGAGGGTATAGTAGATCCGCCGGAGAAACAGGTCCGCAAAGAGGTAGCGCAGGTTCTCCGGGAGAGCGTTTAAGTTGATGTGGGTGATCCCGCCGGAGAGAATCGTGGGGATGGAGATCTTCTCCTCCCCCGAGAAGAGTTTGTAGTCGAAGATGTCCTCGAGGTAGGCCGGGATCGCCTCGTCCTCGCAGTTCATGATCTCACCTTCGATATTGTCGAAGTCGAGCACCCGCGTCCAGGTCTCGGTCTTGCCGGTGATTCCGGACATTCGGTAGCAGTCCTTGATGATGTTCTTGATCTTCCTCCTCTGCTGGATGCCGAGTGTCGGGAAGTTGATCGAGATGGCGTCGACGAAGTCGGAGGTGGCCCGGAGCGGGGTGATCTCGTCGATGGAAGGATCGAGTTCCAGCGGGTTGAAGTAGTACTGCCCGCCCTCGCGGATCTTGTAGGACCGGATATCCCCGCTGGTCGCAGCCATGTCCCCGTGGAAGTCGATCAGGACAACCGGCATCCTCTGTGCCGCGAGTTCCGAGGCGATGCACCGGATTGTCTCGGTCTTGCCGGCACCCGAGCCGCCGAGGATGATCATGTGGCCGTTGTTGAGCTGGCCCGGCGACCAGTTGACCCGCCGCCCATCAGGAGCGTGGCCGAGGAAGATGTCGAGGCCCCCTGATCGTTTGGATACCGGTTCCGGGGCGGGCCGGAGTGCGGGGGCCGGAAGGGGCGTGACGAACCGGCGGAGGGCGGGCGGCGGCGGGAACGGCTCCTCCTCCTCTTCTCCTTCCTCCTCTTCCGTCACGTCGGCGAAGAAGGTCTCGTCCCACCCGCTCTCCTCCTCCTCTTCGGCAGGGGGCACGGGCACCGGGGCGGGGGCCTTCTCCGGGACGGGAGCGGGCTCTTCACGGAGAGGGGGGAGAGGCTCTGCCGCCGGGGCCGGCCGGTCGATGGCGATCTTTTCGGCAACCTCGTTCATCAGCGCCCGCCCGAGGTCGCGGAGGCGCGCATCATAGAGGTTCCGGTCCTTGACGATGAACCGGGCGAGGTCGATCCCGTCCTCCTCGCGCACCCCCTCAAGGACGTAGATCGCATCATCAAGCTCCGAGAGCACCCTCGAGAGTTCGCGGCGATGGGCCGGCGATGCCCGGATACGGTCGTAGTCCTCGCCGCAGGCAAGGTAGCGCAGAACGGTGAACGTCGAGTAGAACGATTCAAGGAGCATATCGTAGTGCTCCCGGACAGCCGGGTCGATCCGCTCGAGCATTCCCTTGAGGATGTATGCAAACTCCGGCGGGAAGGTATAGACGACGCCGTCGGCCCTGGCTCCGTCGAGGTCGTAGGCGTAGGCAAGGACCGCGCACCCGGAGGCTCTGAGCCGGGCGGCGAACCGCTCGCATTCGAGAAAGAGGCCCGGGCTGTTGTTGAGGAGGAAACTGACAAACGTCTCTTCGGTGCGGGGGAGCGTGGACGGGAAAGTCTTGTTGATGTATGCTCCCTTCACGGTCCCGGCGAGAAGGGCCGGGACGACCTCGTGGATCTCGCGGGCCAGTCCGGCGATATCGAGCGCCTGGAGCCGTGCCGCCACGAGCGGCCGGGCGACGGCTTCTCCGGCAGAGGTCGCCCGGATCACCGTCGTGCCCTGCCAGGAGGTCGACTCGATGAGGCCGACCTGCACAAGGGCAAAGAGCGGTCCGGAGGTATAGGCGTAACAGCTCTGTTCGACCACGCCCACCCCCTCTCCCCGGGATGACGCGCTGTTCTGGGCGATGTATATGTAGAGGAGCGTCTCGACGATATCGCGGACCTCCTGCGGACGGAAGTCCCGCAGGTATTCGGTGACGGCGGGAGGAAACGACTCCACCAGGGTACGGGCCCCGGCATCTGCATAGCCCATCGCTTTGAGTACTTCGGTAATGTCTGTCGACACGGGTTCACCAGCGGGTGCGTTTGGTGGCGCTACCTGCCCGGGAGATTGCGCCACGATACCGCTTCACGCGACGAGGGCCTGCAGGCAGCCGCTCCGGTGAAGCAGGCGGTTGAAATAGTTTCGCTCTATGATCTATTAAATATAGGCTGTTTGTAGAAAACCAGGCGCATCCGGCAGAATTCGCCCGTTTTGGGACACCCTCATGATCCCCCCGCCTGCCGGTGTCATGCCCGGCCGGCACACGCCTTCCTGCCAGCTGCAAGATCGCTCCCCTCCGCGAAATCGCCGGAGAATCTGTTAAAATCCACGGATAAATTCCATGCGGATATTTTTATATGATGGAAATTATATATGTCAGTAGTCGAGGTGGGCACCCCGTGACTACCCTTACTGAACACCAGCGAGTGGCCATCATCATGGCCCTCCTCGCCATATCGGTACTCCTGACCTACTACTTCCACACCGTCCTGATGCTCGGGACCGTCTTTTCGCACTTCTTCTACATCCCGATCATCCTGACCGCGCTCTGGTGGGAGAAGCGGAGCATCCTGGTCGCCATCTTCCTCGGCGGGCTTGTCGTCGTCAGCAGCTTCCTGTATCGGCCCGATATCCTGACGCTGAACGATTACGGGCGCGCATTGATGTTCGTCGTCATCGCCTTCGTCGTCGCCTCCCTCTCCGAGCAGCTCAAAGGCCGGGAGCAGGAGGTGAAGAAACAGAGGGACCTCGTGCAACGCTACCTTGACGTGGCGGCCGTCCTCCTCGTCGTCATCGACGCCAGCCATACCATCCGGCTCATCAACCGCCGCGGCTGCGAGTTGCTCGGCTACCGTGAGGAAGAACTGCTCGGAAAGGACTGGTTTGAAACCGTCGTCCCCGAAGCATGCCGTAAGACGCGGCGGCAGGATTTCGATGCCGCGATCGCCCGGAAAGCCGCCTTCCCCGGCCGGCGGGAAAGCCCGGTCGTCACGCGGAGCGGGGACGAACTGATCCTCGCGTGGCAGGATACGGTGCTTACCGGCGACGACGGCCAGCCGGGCGCGGTGATCGGCTCGGGAGCCGACATCACCGACCGTATTCAGGCTGAGGAAGCGTTGCGGGCGGCTCACGACGAGGCGAACCTCTACCTGGACATCATGGCGCACGACATCAACAACGCCAACGCAGTCAGCCTCGGCTACGCGGACCTGCTGGTCGATATGCTGGAGGGGAAGGAGAGGGAGATGGTCCGGAAACTCAGGGGCGGCATCAGCCGCAGCATCGAGATCATCCAGAACGTCTCCACGATCCGGCGGCTGCACTCCCATGAGACGACAGCAAGGCCTGTCGATCTCGATACCGTCATCAGGACCGAGATTGCCCACCATCCCGATGCCAGAATCGTCTATGACGGAAAGCCGGTTGGAGTGATGGCCGACGGCCTCCTCTCGGAGGTCTTCGCGAACCTCATCGGCAACAGCATTAAGTTCGGGGACCCCGGGGTCGAAATCAGCGTCCGCGTCGAGAAAGGCGATGAGACGGTCGGGGTCTCGGTCGAGGATACCGGGCCGGGGGTGCCCGATGCGGTCAAACCCATCCTCTTCACGCGCTTCGCACGGGGCACGAGCAGCCGGAGCGGGAAAGGGCTCGGCCTCTACATCACCCGCACCCTGGTCGAGCGCTACGGCGGCCGGGTGTGGGTCGAGGACCGGGTGCCCGGCCGGCCGGAGGAGGGCGCGGCGTTCCGGTTCACCCTCTTCCGGTCCAACCGGGCGTGGGAACCGCCGGCCCCGTCTGCACCGGCGGCGGCCGACCGGTTGATTATTGCCAGACCTTGACCGGATCGATGGCGGCGTCGATGATGAGATCGAAGTCGAAGGTATCGAGCCAGCCCATCTTCTCAAACATCTGCATGAAGCAGATGCCGACGACCTTCGCCCCGGGATGAGCGGTGACGGCCGCCTGCACCGCTTCTTTCTCGACCGGGACGCCCGGCATCGAAAGCCCGCCCATCAGGACGATCACCTTCGGGTCGACGCGGACCGCATCACCGGAGACCTGCATCCCGACACCCTTGACCGGGCGGATCGCCTTTGCCGCCGCCTCGTCCGCGTAGGGCACATAGACCTGCTCGAGGGGGAGGTCACGGACGGCGAACCCCAGGAGTTCGATGAAGGGGGTGCAGGTGCCGGGACAGCCGTAATAGACGACCTGGTCGCCCTCGTTGAGTCCTGCCTCGCGGAGGTATGCCTTGAACGGCCGGAGCATCCCGGGGACACCGGTAAGTTGCTCTTTCAATTCCATAAGGGTCTGGTCGTCGCCGGGACATATACCGTTTCCGGATGCGGCCAATTCCTAGAGCATCCCGCACCCGGAGAGGTGATAGAGTTTCTGGACCCTCTCGGCCGCCTCCTCTGACACCGCCTGTCGGATACGGACGAGGATGGTCTCGATGTCCTCCTCAGGCATGCATCCGAGGTCTTCACGGCCGGAGAGGATCTGGTCGGTGAGGTAGCCCCATTCCTCGTCCGAGAGGCGGCTGACCCGTTCTGCAAAGTCCTCCTCGTCCTTCGCGATGTGGTTGGAGACCGGGGGGAGGATCGAGTGGAACTCGTGCCCCGAGCCCGGGCAGAGGACACCGCTGTATTCAGGGGCCAGTTTTCGCAGGATGGCAAAGTCCTTCTCGTCAAATTCGCGCGCCATGATGCCGTTCACTCACGGGGTTTGAGGCTCCTTCCAGCTAAAAAGTGTTCGCTCGCTACAGGACTACTGTTCCGAGAGGAGTTTTCCCGCCCGTGCGATGCTCTCGGTCCTGAGTTCCTCAAAGAAGATGGTGACCACCTGTGGGTCGACCCCGAACGTCTTCGTGACCGCGGCGGTGATCTCGTCTGCGAGTATCCGTTTCTGTTCAAGCGTCCGTCCCTCTGCCATACGAATGGTTATTACCGGCATGGTTTCTCAATAGAGTGTGGGGCGAAGCGGTATTTATCGTTGCGGAAGGGCGCCGGAGCAGGCAGCCTGGAGCAGGGTCCCGTCGTCCGGCATGCCGCCCCCGATCGTGAGCCCCACAATATCCCGGACCACCTGCCTGAGGGGTTCCCACACCTCCGGCGGCACCTGCTGCCGGCCCAGGTCCGCGATCCGGACGGCCGCACCATCCATCTCCCGCTCGAGCAGCCGCTCCAGCGTCTGCCCCGTGCCGTTGTCTCCCGGATGAACGCACCGGAGGAGGAGCGCCTCAGACCCGGGACGGGTGTCCCCAATTCCCGCGGCCGGTGCGTACAGGTCCGCGATATCATCGGCGATCTGCATCGCCTTCCCGGCAAAGAGGCCGAAGTCCGCGAACGCGGCGACGACCACCTTCTCCTCTCCCGCCGCCATGGCGCCCCAGGCGGCCGCGAGCGAGAAGAGGCATCCCGTCTTTCTGGCGACGATCGCGTCATAGAGTTCGGCTGCCGGGAACTCCGGTCCCCCGAGCATCTCCCAGGCCACGCCCCGGGCCATACGCTGCTGGGCCGACGCGAGCATCGTCACGTATCCGGCACCGTAGGGGGCGGCGAGTATGTAGGGAAGCGCAAGGACGCCGACGGCGTCGAGGACCGCCCGCCCCTCTCCCCGGGTGAGGTGGAGGGTCGGGCCCCCCCGCCGGACGGTGTCCCCGTCCAGCATATCGTCGAGGATGAGGCTTGCGGCGTGGGCGAGCTCGACGGCACAGGCGAGATCGAGGGCCTGCCGGGTGGGCACCGTCGCCCGCGTCAGGCCGGCGTGGATGCGGAGAAGAAGCCCCGCCCGCATCCGCTTCCCCCTGGCGAGGAGCGGGAGGACGGCGGGATCGATCGCACCCTCGCCGCTCGCCACCTCCTCGATCCGGCGGTTGACGGCGGGCCTGATCCTCTTGAGATACTCGCGAAACGGTGTCATGGCTCGTCACTCCCGGGATGCACCGGCACCCCGCTAAGGCATCCTGGCGGTAAAAAAGGTGTGGGTCGTCCGGTGCCGGGGGTATCTTCATTGCCCTGCAGAACCTCCGGGCCTGCCGGTGATACAGCGGTTGATCGTCGAGAAGAAGGTGGGGCGCCTGGAGACCGGCGACGCGTTCGGGGACTGGCTCGCGAGCATCCTCGCCGACCGGTTGGCCGGGTGGCGCGGTAAGATCCGGGTCTACCGGGTAGAGCCTGCGTCGCACGTCGTCTGCCGGTACGAGTTTGCCGGCACCGGGCTTTGCGTGATCGGCAAATTCTTCGGTGCGCCGACGGGTGCGAAGACCCGCTACAACACCGAAGCGGCGATGAGGAACGAGTTTCGCCGGCTTCGCCACGTATCCGGCTGGATCCGGGTTCCCCATGCCATCGCCACAAACAGCCGGTTCAACGCCGTCCTCGTGACCGAGTATGTCCCGGGGAAGACCATACGCGAACTGCTCGGAGCGGGGGTTTCCCTCTACGAGCCCCTGACCGGCGTCGCGCACCTGCTCCGCCGGCTCCACGACGGCACGCAGACGACCTGCAAACGGGAGCGCGACTACGCCTACTTCCATGCGGTGCTCGACCAGAACGCTCTGCCGGGCCACCAGAGGAAGCGGTTCGACCGCCTGCTCGGGGCGTGGTGGCACGGCACGCGGCTTGATCCCGATGCCGGCTGCATGGTCCACGGCGACGCCACGCTCAGCAACTACCTCTTCGACGGCGAGACCTGCGCAATCGACTTCGAGGGGGCACGGAACCATACCCACCCGGTCCGTGACCTCGGCATCCTCGCTTCGGAACTCAAGACATCAGGCAGGAGCAGTTCAAGGGCAGAAGACTACATCGGCCACCTGCTCTGGCACTACAGCCGGAGCGAGGAAGAATTCCGGCGTGATACCGCCGTCCTCCCCTTCTTCATGGCGCTCGGCTACCTCAGGATAGCAAGGCTGCCCTGGCGGGCGGCGGAACGTGACTGGCTTTTAGCGGAGGCGGAGGCGTGTCTCGCGGCGATCCACCGGTAACAGGGGTCCTCTTCGACTGCTACGGGACGCTCATCGATGTCCTGACCGATGAACAGGATTTCGAGACCTACCGGTGCCTCTCGCGGTGGCTCATCTACCAGGGTGTCCGGATCATGCCTGAAGTCCTGCAGGACCTCTACGCCGCCCGGGTCAGGGAAGCGGCCGACCGGACCGGGGAGCGCCACCCGGAGGTGCGGGTCGAAGAGGTCTTTGCCGGCATCTGCGCCGAACACACCGTCTGGGAGATCGATGTAGAGCAACTCGGCATCGAGGCAGCCCGGGCGTTCCGGGCCGCATCGCTCCGGCGTCTCGGCGTCATCGAAAAGAGCCGGAGGCTGCTCGACCTCTTTTCCATGAAGAAGACGGGGGTCGTCTCGAACGGGCAGCGGGTCTTTTCGGAGCGCGAGTTGCGGGCGCTCGGGCTCTACGGCCGCCTCGGCTTCGTCATCTTCTCCTCAGACCTCGGCTACAAGAAGCCGGACCCGCGGATATACGCGGCGGCTCTCCGGCGGATGGGGCTCTCCGCTCCCGGCGTCCTCTTCATCGGGGACAACACCGAGAACGACGTCGAGGGACCCCGGAGGTTCGGGATGCAGGCGCTGCACGTCGAGGAGGCGTGGGAGCGCTACGGTGTGTGAGGGCGGGGAGGTCACCCCACCCGGGGTGCGGGTTTCATGGGGTCCGGGATGCATAAGCCCCAGCAATGGACGAACGACGGTGGCTGATCACCTTCGGAGCGGGGCTTATCACCCTCTCGATCGTGCTCTACGCCCTGCACTTCCTGATCTATCGGGACCTCTTCCACATCAGCATCTACACGCTCGGTGATATCGCTTTCCTCCCGCTCGAGGTCCTCCTGGTGACGCTCGTCTTTCACCAGGTGCTCGCGTCCCGCGACCGGCGGCAGAGGCTGGAAAAACTGAACATGGTCATCGGAGCGTTCTTCTCGGCCCTCGGGACACAGCTGCTGACCTACATCTCCGATAACGATCCCGACCTTGATGCGGTCCGGCCGCTGCTACTGGTCGACGATACCTGGACCGACAATACGTTTTGGGAGGTTGCAAAACGGCTGAGGCGGCATCCCTGCCGTGTCGGGGTGGAAAACGTCGACCTCGCCGCCGTCAAGCGGTTCCTCGGGTCACGCGAGGACTTCCTCCTGCGGCTGCTGGAGAACCCCGTGCTCCTTGAGCACGAGACGTTTACCGACCTCCTCCGGGCGATATTCCACTTCAACGAAGAATTGCAGCGCCGGCCGGACGTCTCCGATCTGCCAGAGACCGACGCGGTCCATCTTGCAGGAGACCTCGAACGGATCTACGGACTCCTGATCCGCGAGTGGCTGAACTACATGCGCTACCTGCAGAAGAACTACCCGTACCTCTTCTCGCTTGCGATGCGGACAAACCCCTTCGACGAGACGGCATCGGCGGTTGTAGGATAGAGAAATTCCGCTTCGTGCCGTAAGGTGCGAGACAGGAGTTCGAAGGGCCGAAAGGTTTCAAGTCCGGGGGCCCCTCCTCACCCCATCTGCGCCCGGATGTGCTGCACCGTCTCGGGGTACTGCTTCTGAAGCCTGCTCTTTCTGAGGTTCTCCCGCACAATCCACCGGATATCCTGGTCGTCGAGGGTCGCAAGCTGCCGCAGGTATTCAAAGCCGATAGCCGGCAGAGCGGCGACGACCAGGCCGAGGGTGTAGCCGAGCGCCTTTCGAAGCGCACGGAAGGCCTCGGACTGCCTCTCCCCCGCGGTATAGACACGGATCAGGGTCTTTCGGTGGAGCCTGAACGCCATCTCTGCGAGGTCGGGTTCAGCCAGGAGATCCGGTTCGGCAATCCCCGCGACCGCGGCCCGCATGGTGAGCCAGGAGCCTCCCTCCACCCAGCCTTCCAGCTCCGGGACCGTCGTATCCCGCTGCCGGGAGAGGAGGTCCCCAAGCCCCATCGCCACCGCCTCCCGGACCCGCCACCGCGGATCGACGGAGGCCTCCGCGAGGTGACCGAGCGCCGCCTCAACGCACGCCGGCGATACGGATCCGATCGCCCCGATACCCCGGACGCCGCAGAATGAGAGGAACTCGTGCGGGTCTCCCGTCGGTGCATCATCCGGGGAGACGAAGGCAAGCTCGACGCAAAGTCCCCACAGGACCCGGTGGTCACTGGTATCGGCAACCGCGAACTCCCGCACGGTCTCGGCAAACGCTCCCGCGAGCTCCAGGTTTGCCCGGTGTCCGGGGAGACTGCTCCCCGCGACCAGGTAGGCGAGAAGATCCCCGGCGTTTCCGCTCGAAAGAAAACTCGTGAGCAGCCGGGCGACCTCCCTGATATAGGTCTCGTTGCGGGTCATTGTGTGCAGAAGAAAACGACCTGCAGGAAGTAAAAATGATCGCTACCGGGCGGTCAGGGTTGCCACGAAGGCATCGAGTGCCGCATGAACGTTCTGGCCGCTCCGCGCAGAGATGGGGTGCACCGTCTCCCCGGGGAGGTCCCGGCGGATAGCCTCGGGAACCGCGCCCGGACTGTCGCACTTGTTCGCCATGAACGCGAGAGGGACCTGGAGAGCCTTCAGCTGGCCGTAGAGGTGCCGGGTCATCGCATCCACTCCCGTGGTGGCGTCCACGACGATGATCGCGCCGTCCATCCCCCGTGAGAGGATCTGCCGGACAAACTCGAACCGCTCCTGTCCCGGCGTCCCGAAGAGATAGACCGCCTGGTCCCTCACCGTCAGCCGGCCGAAGTCGAACGCAACGGTCGTGGGGCCCTCTTTCGAGGCTGCTTCGATGTGGCGGCTGCGGGGGTCGAGTGCCTGGATAAAACTGGATTTGCCTGCGTTGAAAGAGCCGAATACGACAATCTTGAGCCTGCCTTCTGCCATCAGCCTTGTATCGGCGCCAGAATGTTTTAGGGTTTCGCTCTGGTGCGCGGTGGCGAGGATGGAGATGTATCCGGGCATGTTCGGGAAATGATTTTTCCGGTATTGTGATGGGAGGCAGGATTGGTTCCCCGGCCAGCAGGGAAAAACTTCGCCAACTATATACCGACAGATCCAAAGGTACGGGTATGGGGCTGGAAGAGGTGAATCTGGTCGCGCAGGAGATCATGATGACCCTGGATAATCTCCTCCTTGCGGAGAAGCAGGCAAGGCTCCAGGTATCTGCGCTCGAAGAGCGTCAGTACCCCCTGGCCGCGACGTTTGAGATGGTCCGGGATATGGAGGCCGACAGCGCCATCGAGGAGGCTCTCAGCAGGTTTGGCTTCGAGTATCATACCATCGACGACGATGCCGAACTCTGGATCTCGGACGAGCACGGGCTGATGGTCTTCCTCTCCTTCACCGCGCCGGACGGGCGGTACTACACCTACAGGATCGTCGCGTTCGACGTTCTCGGCGAAGAAGAAGAGGAGATTACGTAGCCGTGCCAGGTGCTATATACCGCAAACGACATCTGGTGTGCAGCAGAACCTGAAGGGATAGAGATGGAACGCTCGGTAAAACGCCTTATGGAAGATAAAGAGAAGCGGCGCGAGGAGTACATCGGCAAGTACATCGAGCAGCTCTCGGACGAGAGCACCCCCTACCGGCTCCGGGCGGCCGAGGCGCTCGGGGGGTGCGCCGATCCGCGGGCGGTCGAGCCCCTGATCGCCGCCCTCGCCGACAGCGAGAACGAGGTCCGCTGGGTCGCTGTCCAGGCGCTCGGGAAACTCCGGGACGCGCGGGCAATCGAACCGCTGCTGCCCCTCCTCGCCGACCCCGACCGCTGGGTGCGGCGCGGTGCCGCCTGGTCGCTCGGAGAGCTCGGCGATCAGCGCGCGGTCGAACCGCTGCTGCCCCTTCTTGCGGATAAAAAGAAGGACGTCAGGGCGGCCGCCGCCGATGCGCTCGGGAAACTCCACGACCCGCGGGCGGCCGGCACCCTCTCCGCCGCACTCGAGGACGAAGACGAGCCCGAGGTCCGGACGGCAATCCGCCGTGCGCTGCGCGAGATAACCGGCGAGGCGGAATTTTGACGGGAGAAGGAGAGCAAAAGAGGCTCTTTCGCTACTACCCGGAGGACTTCGGGGCGCTCGCGGTGCGGGTCGCCCACATGGACCTCACCTTCGACGTCTACGACGGCCACACCCGGGTCGTCTCCGCCCTCACCGCCGGGACACTCGAAGCACCGCTTGCGTCACTCGCCCTGAACGCCCGGGGTCTCGACATCCTCCGGGTTGCGTGTTCCGGATACGCCGTCACCCATACCTACGACCGCGACGCCGCGATCCTCACCGTCACCTTCGACCCGCCCGTCCCGCCACGGACCCGGTTCACCCTCGAGACCGAGACGATCTGCCGGCCGAGCACCCATCTCCTCGAAGGGCTCTACTACGACGGTCTCTGCCCCGGCGGGCCGCCCACCCAGATCACCCAGTGCCAGCAGTGGGGGTTCCAGCGGCTGGTCCCGTGCCTGGACGATATGACCGCAAAGTGCACCTACACGACAGCAATCATCGCCGATGCCGGGTATACGAATACCATATCAAACGGAGACCCCGCGGGACCGCGTCTTCCCTGTGCTCCCGGGCGCTCCATCCAGAGGTACGAGAACACCACAACCCCGATGGCCCCTTACCTCTTCTTCCTCGGGGTGGGGTGCTACGACACCTACCGGCGGGAGTTCGAGTACCCCGACGGGCGGACGTTCACCCTTGAACTCCTCGCAAAGCCCGGTTCCGATCCGGAGGGCGCGGAGCGTGCGCTCGCAATCCTCGCGGATGGGGTGATGTGGGTCCACCTCTTCACCGGCCCCGAGCAGTACCGCGACCGGGAGACCCGGGAAGAGATCTGGCGCGTCGCACAGGTGCGGGATGAGGCGAAACGCTCCGGGAATCCGGATGCCCTCGAAGATTCCAGAAAAGCGCTTAAAGAGCTTATTTTGACCATAACCCCGGGCTACGCCTACACGGGCGCAATCTACCGGGAGATCGCCATGCAGAACTCCGACTTCGGCGGGATGGAGAACGTCGGGAACACGACGATCGCCGCGAACCGGATCATGCCCGGCCTGGACACGACCGACCCGGCCTTCGAGTACATGATCCGGGTCAAGGTCCACGAGTACTACCACAACGAGAACGGCTCCGAGGTGACGGGGAGGAGCCCGTTCGAGATCTGGCTCAACGAAGCGGTGACGGTCCACGTCGAGAACCAGCACCACGCCTTCCTCTTCGGGGAGGCCTACTCCCGCCTCAAGACCGTCCTCGACCTCCTCGATCCTTCGGCCGGGACGCTCACGCTCGACCGGGGCGCGGGCTCGATGCCGATCGAGCCGGACGGCTTCAATGACCCGAACGACCTCATCACGGGCGTCACCTACGTCAAAGCCCCTGAGTTCGTCAGGATGATCGAGACGCTGATGGGAAAAGTTGCGTTCACCCGGGGTCTCGCCCGCTACCACGACCGGTTCCGGCACGCGAACGCCTCGCGGGCCGACTGGATACGCTGCATGGAAGAAGCCGCCGGGCAGGACTTCTCGGGGATGGCGGCGGTCTGGCTGAAGGAGAAGGAGTACCCGGTCCTCACCGTGGCTCCTGCATACGACCCGGGCGAGCGGCGGTTCACCCTCGCCTACCGGCAGAGCCGCTCGCCCGGCGGCCGCCTCCGGGAGTTCCCGTTCCGGTTCGCGCTCGTCGACGCCGATGGCCGGGATACCGCAGACCGGACTGTCCGGATCGCGGACGAGACAGGAGAGATCGTCCTCGACGGCGTCGACCGGCCCGCGTTCCTCTCCCTCAACCGCGGCTACTCCTTCTACGGGAAGACGGCATACCAACCGCCGGAGGACGAACTCTACCTCCAGATCATGAAGGACTCCGATATCGTCGGCCAGTTCACCGCATTTCTCGTGCTTGCCGACCGCGAGATGCTCCGGCTGCTTGAGGAGCCGGGTGCGGCCGTCTCCGACCGGTTTGCCGACCTCTGCATCGCCCTCCTCACCGACGACCACCTCATGGAGGAGGCGGGCGGGCAGTTCCTGACCATCTTCCCCTCAGTAGAGGACGTTCGGTTCGCCCACCGCTACCGGGCGCTCTATGATGCGCGACAGGCAATTTATGCCGCCATCGCCAGACGGAACCGCGATACCCTCCTCTCGCTCTACCGGCGGGCGTCGGCGGGCGCTCCCGCCGGGCCGGGCAGCCTGGAGGAGGAGGCCGCGGCGATCCGGCGGCGACAGAGGAAGAACATTTGTCTCTCGCTCCTCGCCACCCTCGACACCCCGGAGATCCACGGGCTGCTTCTTCGCCAGTACCGGGAGGCGACGGCCGCAACCGACCGCCTCGCGGCGTTTTCGCTGATCCTCGAGAGCAACGCCCCTGAGCGGCTGGAGACCCTTGAAGAGTTCTCCGCCGCGTCGGCAAAAAGCCCCGTCGCGTGGGAATCCTTCCTCGGCACCGTCGCCGGGAGCGACTCCGACGACCTCGTCACGATCCTGCAGCGGATCGAGTCCTCGCCGGCCTTCACGGTCGAGCAGGCCAGCGAGCAGCGGGCGCTGTATGGGAGGTTCGCGCTGAACAGGAAGCAGTCGCTTGAGACCGAAGAGGGACGGGCTTACCTTGCACGGGTGCTCCGGCGGCTCGCCCCGATCAACGAGTACAGCACCGTCCGGGCTCTCGACGCGTTCGCGTTCATCGACGGGATGGAGCCCCGCCACCGGGTGCCGGCCGTCGCGGTGCTCGCGGACCTCCTCGATTCCCTCGATCCGGGTGCGTACCCGGCCGTCTACAACAACGCCCGCCGCTTCCTCCTCGGCGCCCCGGAGGCCGTCCACGCCTACGAGGAGGAGCACGGGGAGATACCGGCCCTCCGGGAACTTGTCTCCTGACTCACCCGTACTCCAGGTGCAGCCCGACGCCCGTCTCCCGCACGTCCGCCACCTTTGCAAGAGCGATCTTTGCCGCAAGGTCGGTGCAGTGGCAGGGGTGGAGGGCCGCCGGCCGCACCTGTGCAACATAGTTGAGGATGCCCTGCATCTGCTCCTGCGGCGCATCGAGCAGGTGGAACCCGCCGATGACGTCAGCGACCCGGTCTTCTTCACAGACCTCGCGTGCCTGCTCGATGATCGAGCAGATGCCCGCATGCGAGCAGCCCGTTATGACGACGAGCCCCTCCGCGGTCCTGCAGGCGAGCGCAGTATCGTCGGCGACGGTGTCGTCCCGGATGCCGTCGGGGGTGTAGATGTAGCCGCACGGGGATGCCCTCTCGAACTCGAACCGCCGCTCGATCTCGCCGAGGAAGACCAGGTTCTCCGTCAGCCAGAGGGGGGCCGCAGTCAGGAGAACCTTCCCGTGCCGGAAGAGTTCCTCGACCGAGAGGTGGCACCCGATCTCCCCGACCCCGTCGCAGCTCCTGGTGAGGAACGCATCAGGATGGGCGATGAACGTGGGCTCGACCCGCTCCCGGCCCTCGAGGATGGCCTCGGTATGGAGCCGGACGAGGGCGTCGAGGCCCCAGGTGTGGTCGAGGTGGCCGTGGGAGATAACGATATCCTCGACGCGGAGGAGATCGATCCCCATCTTCCGGGCGTTGGCGACGAGGATGCCTGAGTAGCCGGCATCGAAGAGGACGCGGGTCCCTCCGTCCTCGAGGTAGATCGAGAGCCCGGGTTCCGCAAGGAAGTAGCGGTCGGTGAGGGTGGCGTTATCCACGAGGACCGTCAGTCTCATACGCGGCGTTCACCCCGGCAAAGGAAGGTCCGCGAGGCGGCGGAGACTTCGCCCCGGCGGAGGCCCGGAGCCGTGAACGGATCCATGCAGATACTGGGAACGTCCGGCTTAAGAAGGTTTCCCGGGGGCAAACCGCTCAGCCTTTTCCCTGAGCGCCCGGTTCATGAGCAGGAACCCGAGATGGGTCGCCCGGAGGGTGCCGGTGAAGTCGACGACGGGCACCAGCAGCCCGGTGAAGACCTCGGCCTGGACGAACCGGGAACCGTCGCCCTCGGGGATGATGGTGAACCGGTGTTCGCCGTCGAAGAGTCCTGCAATCAGGACGCGGCCGACCCACCGGAGCTCGTGGTCTTTTGCGACCCGCAGCACCTTCGGCCGAAACCGCATGGTCTTTCTTCCCGGAGGCCGGATCTCGACCGAGAGGCGTGTCCCCACCCAGGGTTTCCCCTCGATCGAGAGGATGAACGGGTTCCACTCGGGGTAGGCGGCGAAGTCGGTCAGCACCTGCCAGACGGCCGAGGGCGGAGCGGCGATGATGGTCTCCGCCCGGACCTCCCGGACCAGGACCCCGGAGAGTGCCGGCAGGGGAGCGGTCATGTTCTCGTCACGATCGCACCGGATGGGCAGGAAGGGTGAAAAGGCTTTCTTCTTCCCGCAAAACCCGGGGAGGGAGAGGCGGATCGGGAACGGGTGCCCCGGGGGCGGCCGGAGAAAAGAAGTCACTCCCCGCGAAACCAATCTCTGAGAGTGACACCATGACGGCAACAGGATACGAGACTTTCTCCCCCGGAAAGCCGGAAGAACTCGGACCGCTCGGCCTCGCAGTCGGCGTGCAGCTCGGGCTCGATCGTCTGAGGGACCTGCAGGAACGCCATGAATTAGAGGTTATCCTCTACTTCGACGAAGACCTCGCCCGGAACTCAACGCTCGATGCCGACCATGCGGACTTCCAGATCGTCCCGGTGCAGGCCCGGCCGTTCATGCCCCTTGCGGTCTTTCTGCAGGTGGTGGCGGAGCACGATCCCGGGTTTGCAGACCGCATGCGCCGCGAGCCCCCGGCGGTCGAAGTTCTGGAGACCGGGATGTTTAACCGCTACTCCGGGTGCGTCCAGTGCACACGGCCGTACGTGAAGGGGCTGCTGCTGTAGCCCACCGACCTAGCGGCGGGCTGCCCTGCCACGTGCGGCGGACGCCCGGGTCCCGAGATCGAATTCGGCAAGGACCCGCCGGCAGGTGCAGTGGCTTCCCAGGTGGCAGATGGCGGCTTTCGTCGTCTCGAACCGGACAGGAAAGTCGATCCCGGGGATGATCTCCGGGAGGTCGCCGAACCCGAGCGTGATGTGCGGCGAGTAGCGCTCATATACAGAGGTCTTCTGGAACCGCAGAAGACAGTCGACAGACGCCGCGGACGCCTCTCCCGCAAACATCGCAGGTCCGGCTGACGGCGCCAGGTATGGTTTTACGGCGCTCATCACGGCCTTGTGAAAGAGCTGGAGGATCTCCGCACGGAGGATGTGGAACATAGAGACGGTCTCCCCCGCGTTCATCCGGTGTTTCGCGACGGCGTCGATGGTCATGGCCATGGGGGAGCACTGCCGGGTAATCTGGTCAACCCTCGCGGTTATCTCCGGGATATCCCTGCTTCTTGCCGGGAGCATCGCGACCGAGATGTGCGGGAGGCAGTCCTCCCTGTCGAGGCGTATCCCCCTGTCCGGGTTGCCGGCAAGCAGGGCCCGGTTCGCGCCAATCGCCATATCCATGATCGGCCCGGGCGGCAGGAGAACGATATCGATGGCAACTGTATCGGGAAGTTCGTGCATGAGGCACGAACTGGCAGGAAAGATAGAAAAGTGTTTTGGGTTCGGCGGCCCGCACCGTGACGCCGCCAGTTCACGCCCGGCCGCGCTCACCACTTCACACCGAAGATCGGTTCCTCCTCAACGATGTTCGTGATCCTCCGGACACTCGCCTCCATCGGAACGTCCTTTCCGCTGCAGAGTCCCTCTTTAAGTTGCTCCAGGCCTGCAGCAACCGAGTCTTCCTTCGAACGGACACCGCCTACCGTCACCCTGAACGTCAGCGTCACCAGCCACTGGATCGTCTCCATTTCTTCCCCCTCGCAACGTGGATGGAGTATACCGGCGGGGGAATATAAAAACAGCTCAGGCCGCAAGGATGCCCCCGTACCCGGGATTTGTGTTCGTGTCATCTCCCGGCACGGAGGAAAAAAGGATGGTGGACTGATGAGTGAGAACGGAGAGCGGCACGGCGTTATGAGCACCGGGGCATAAGGACGTATAGAGAGGTATAGAGCGTTGCAACACGAATGGAGGTACGTTTGCGGCCACTCGCCCGGTGAACCGATCCCGTAACGGCTCGTCCGTATCCCGGACACAATATATTTCGCAGACGATAAAAATGTTTTCCGGGTTTACCCGGTGTGCCCACAACCCCGACCAGGAGGTGGCGCCATGCACAACCGTTATATATAAACATCAGGGACTCTGGACTCCGAAGATCGTATCCTGGAGGGAAGAGAGATGGTCCAGAAACTCACGGCTGCTCCCCGGAGGAACACGCCAAGGCGAACGCTCAGGCATATCCCGGGCATACTCATTCTCATCCTGGTGCTCGTCCCGGCAGTGGCGTCCGCGGCCGGCCCGACGGTGTTCGTCTCCAACTACACCGTCACCCCTGCCGTTCTCATGCCCGGGGACGAAGGGACGATCACGGTGGTGCTCACGAGTACCACCTCACCGGCCACGGGATCGCCGCTCAACATCCAGCTGGACACCGGCACCGGGGAGACGAACACCTCAACAGAAGTGCAGGAGAACGCCTACATTGAGAATGTGCTCCTGGTGAGCACGGACGTCGAGGTCGTGACCGGGAGTTTCCAGGATATCGGCGAGATCGGTCCCGGCCAGTCATTTCCCCTCACATTCCGGATCCGCGCCCCGGGAGAAGAGGGGATCTACTTCCCCGAGGTCTGGGTCAGTGTGCGGGACGGGGCCGCTGTACGCTACCCTGTCCCGGTGAACGTCAACTCCGCATATGCCCTGATCAAGAAACCTGCACTCCGGATAGAGAGGACCGTTCCGGCATCCGTAGACCCGGGCGACCCCTTCAACGTCACGCTGACCCTCCACAACGATGGCCAGGCCAGCGCGAGCGACATCTCCGTCAGCGTCAATGCAACCTCCGGCGCGATCACCCCGCGGAACTCGGAGAACTACTACATCCCCGAACTCAAGGCCGGGGAGGAGTCGGTCCTGAACCTGACCTTCGAGACCGACACTAGCGCACCGCTCGGGCTCGAACAGATCCTCGTCACCATCGACTATCGGGGCGCCGATCTCGCAGCATCCCGGCAGGTGGCGACGATCGGTGTTCCCATCGTCGGCCGCGCCGAGATGGGCGTCGCCTCCATCCGGACCGAACCAGCCCGGATCACCGCCGGAGACCCGGTCGACCTGACGATCCGGCTGGAGAACACCGGGACGGCGGATGCGGAGTCGGTCCGGGCGACCGTCGAGGACCTTCCGCTCCCGGGCTCAAAAGAGGCGTTCCTCGGGACGATCGAACCGGGGAACGACGGCCCCGCTATCTTCACCCTGCAGGCCGACGAGGCCGGGGAGTTCGGCTACACCATCGTCATACGCTACACCGACGACTATGGGGAGCACACGATCCGGCAGGCCCTGCAGGTCGTCGTTGCGGAGCCGGACCCGATCCCGGTGATAGCCGCCGTGGCAGCCGTCCTCATCGTTGCCGTCGCGGTCGCGGTCTTCCTGTATCGGCGGCGGCAGGGGGAGTGACGTGCCTGTGCTTGCAGGCCTCAGGGTCTCCGCGTTCCTTGCGGGGAAGTCCATCCAGCGGGGGAGCAGGGGGACGCTCGCCCTCACCATCATGATCATCGCTCTCATCTTCGTGAACCTGGTCTTCCTCCCCTCCATCATCTCCGGGGTTGTCGTGACCTTCGATACTCAGTCGATCGACTTCGACCTCGGAAACCTGGTCATCGAGCCCCGGGAGGGCAGCCAGTACATCGACGGCGTGACCGGCCTCCAGAAGAAGGTCGAGCAGATAGCAGGGATCACCGGGACATCGCCCCGGATAACCGCCGGTGTGACCTACTTTTACCGGGGCCGCAACGCCGCAAGCACGCTCTACGGCATAACCCCGGAGGATGAGCGGTCGGTGACAAAGATCGCCGAATACATGACCGCGGGAGAGTTTCTCTCGAACGGAGACACCGATGCAATCATCCTGGGCACGACCCTCGCGGGGACGGAAGGGGAGGAGGCGGGCGGCCTTCCTTCGCTCCAGGGGGTCGGGGTCGGCGACTCGGTGGAGGTAGCCTACCCGAACGGCGAGACGCGAATCTACCGGGTGAAGGGGCTCTTTGAGACCCAGTCCTTCGGCGTCGATACGGCGGCCTTCGTCACCACCCGCGAGATGAGTGAGGTGCTCGGGCTCCAGGACCAGGCGTCCGTGATCCTGGTGAAGACCGCGGTCAACGGCAGGGAGGAGGAGTACAAGACGGAGATCCTCTCCTACGGCGTCCAGGAGGATGTCCTGACGTTCCGGGAGAAGTCGGGAGGGTTCGTTGAGCAGGCGATCCAGAGTTTCAACATCATCAACGCAATCTCGACACTCGTCAGCCTGATCATCGCGGTCGTGGTGGTCTTCATCGTCATCTTCATCAACACCGTGAACCGGCGGCGCCAGATCGGGATCTTAAAAGCAATCGGTATCGACCAGCAGATCATCATCAACTCCTACGTCCTCCAGGTGCTCTTCATCACCGCCGTCGGGGCGCTCGTCGGGATAGCGCTGAACGCCGGGGTGACGACCTACCTGACCGCGTACCCGCTCGTCTTCCCCGGCGGCCCGGTCTACCCGGACGTGGAGGCCTCGGCTATCCTCCGGAGCATCGCAAGCCTCTTCGGGGTCTCGGTGGCGGCGGGCTACATTCCGGCATGGCGGATCGCGCGGGAGGATATCCTCTCCGCAATCAGGGGGTGAAGCGGTGATTGTCGCAGAGAATCTCACCCGGGTCTACACGATGGGCAGGGTGGAGGTCCGGGCCCTCGGGGGTGTCTCGCTCGATGTCGCGAAGGGCGAGTTCGTCGGGATCATGGGGGCGAGCGGCAGCGGCAAGTCGACGCTCCTCCACATCCTCGGGCTCCTCGACCGGCCCACTTCCGGCAGGGTCCTGATCGACGGGACCGATGTCCTCGCCCTCTCCGACCACCGGCGGACCCTGTTTCGGCTGAACCGGCTCGGCTATGTCTTCCAGGACTACGCGCTGATCGGGGAACTCACCGCGCTCGAGAACGTCTACCTGACGTCTCTTGTTCGAGGAGCATCAAAAGCCGAGTACCTTGAACGGAGCGCCGAGATCCTTCGCCGGGTAGGCCTTGGGGACCGGATGGACCACCGGCAGAGCGAACTCTCCGGCGGCGAGCAGCAGCGGGTGGCGATAGCCCGGGCGCTCGTGAACAACCCGAGCATCCTGCTCGCCGACGAGCCCTGTGCGAACCTTGACAGCCAGACCTCGAGGAGCATCCTCGACCTCTTCGCCCGCTTAAACGAGGACCTCGACCAGACGATTGTGATGGTCTCGCACGAGGACTGGCATAAAGAGTACTTCTGCCGCATCGTCACCCTGCGGGACGGGCTGATCGAGGAGATGGTTGAGTGCAGGAAGGCGTGACGTTCTTTCACGGGCGACGGCGGCGGGTCTTCCTCCGCCGCCGGGTGCCGCTGTATCGGATGCGCCCGGCCATGCGGATTATGCCGAAAAGAACGGCGATACAATTTTATATTAAACAGATTATACTCACCCGGCCGGTGAGAAGCATGCAGGAACAGAAGACATTCAGGTGCAAAGATCTCGGCCTTGCGTGCGAGTTCGAGGAGAAGGCCGAGAACGAGAACGAGTTGATGAAGCGGGTCGAGGGCCATGTCCAGACCGCCCACCAGATGAACCCGGAACAGCCGGAAGTGCAGGAGAAGATCCGCAAGGCGATGAAGTCAACTACCCCCGGTTAAAACCGGGGGCTTGTTCAGGGACTGTCTCTGCACGGAGCGCGAAGACCGTGCATCGGTCCAATTTAATGTGTGCGAAGGGTGGCTATGCCACCTATGCTTTTTTGGCCTTGAGCCCTCATCCCCGACATACCATCGGCAGGTTCTTCCGCGCTCCGCGCCACCGGGACCGGTATGATGCATCACGGACATGCCAAAAGGCGCTCTCCGGAAGATGAGGCTGCCCGCCGGCGCTGGCAGCACCCCGAATCCATCCTCGAGGGGATCGGGCTCGTCTCCGGAGGCACCTTCATCGACGTCGGGTGCGGGGACGGGTTCTTCGCGCTCCCCGCAGCACGGATCGTCGGGCCGCGCGGCCGCGTCTGCGGAATCGACATCGACGCCGAAGCGCTGGATCTCCTGCAGGAGAAGGCCTATGCCGAGGGACTCGACAACGTCGTCCTCCACCAGGGGATGGCCGAGGAGACCGTCCTCTGCGACGGTTGTGCGGACGTCGTCTTCTTCGGCATCGACCTCCACGACTTCGTCGACCCGGTTCAGGTGCTCCGGAACGCAAAAAGAATGGCGCGAAATACCGGCATGGTCGTCGATGTGGACTGGAAGAAAGAACCCCTGCCCCTCGGTCCGCCGCCCGCAAAGAAGTTCAGCACGGAGCATGCGGCGTCGCTGATGGCGGACGCGGGGCTGGAGATCGGGACGGTCGCGGAATCGGGGCCGTATCACTACATCATCACGGCCGTGCCAAAAAAGAAGGATTAGGGGTCACTTCAGGTTTGCAATGCCGCCGTAGTCGATGGCGTTCACGAACGCATCGAGATCCTGCTTGGAGCCGCCTTCGACACTGACATAGACCATGAACCGCTCGTTCACGCCGACCCAGGTGCCGTAGGAGTCGGGTTTACCAAACCGGTTTTGGAGCATGCACGGATCCTCCCTGCAGCTGCCGATCCGATGCGATCGGATCAGAATATAGTCCGGGCGCGGGAGTCTTTTTCAGAGGTTTAAGAAAATTATTTAACCTATTCGTTCAATCTTACCGCATGGTTCAGGTAAAGACCATCTCTTGTGTCCTGATTGCAGGATTGCTGGCATTATGCATCCTCAGTGCCGGCTGCACGTCGCAGCCGGCGGAACCGGGAACCCCGACGCCCACGCCGGTGGAAACCACGGCCGCTCCGACCGCGACATCCACGCCCGCCCCGGTGGAGGGGTACGCCTTCAACGAGACGAACAACAACGAGACCGTCACCGTCCCCGTCGGAAGCGAGATCGCGATCAGCCTCGATGAGAACCCGACGACCGGATTTCAGTGGAACGTCACCTCGTCCGCCGGGCTTCAGTATGTGAACGACACGTTCATCCCGCCGGAGACCGGGCTCGTGGGCGCCGGTGGAGTGCATGTCTGGGAGTACATCGCGGCTGAGAAGGGCGCCGGTGAATTCTCCGCTGTCTACATGCAGCCCTGGGAGAACGTGACCGGCAACGAGACCACATTCTCGATGGCGTTCACCATCGAGTAACCCCTAATCCTTTTTTTACGAATCACGTAGCCGGAGCAGTCGCGCGGATCGTATCCATCCCCGAATCGCCCTGATACCTTCTCTCCGACCACGGGCTGGCGGCCATCAGCCGCTATAGGCTGCAGGGTAGCCCCTTTGCACATAGCGATTCGAGCGGGGAGGACAGGTGGAGCGGAACGGTTCGGGCCGGGTGCCCCGGCAGATTCGCCGGGTGAATGAGAACAACTCCGGCAGTCTTTCAATACGCATATATATAGCAAAAGCCAGGTTGGAACTATGAAGCACGAGAAGAAGACATCCCGGTATCTCCTGGTTTTCCTCATGGTCCTTGCGCTGGCACTCGTCTTCCCGACGGCCGCACAGGGGACCGCTCCGCGGGCGGTGCAGCCCGGCGAGACAGTCGAGGTGGGGAGCGAACCGCTCGTCCTCGATCTTGTCAACTTCCGCAACGCGGATACGCAAAACCCGGTCACAGAACTCCGGCACTACCGGAATGACGACACCACAAAACAGATCATCCGGGTCATCGGCGTGCCGAACGACGGCTACTTCACGGTCAACACGCATACGCTCGGTGGGAAATACGGGCGATACTACGCGTACAGTGCGAAGGACGGTCTGCTCAGAGAGCACAGCATCACGTTCGCCGCCGCCCCGACGATGACGCCTACGGATTCCGGCACCACGGTCACGGGAACGCCCGCGGAGACACCGGCAACCACGGCTACGGCCACAACCACCACGCCCCCGACGCAGGCGCCGCTCCCGGGACTGATCGCGATCGCCGCGATCGCTATCTACGGACTACTCGCCGCAGCGCAAAAGCGGTAGGCAGATCCCGCCGGACCTGTTGAGAAGTCACCGCGGGCGCCCCCGACCGGTCAACCTGGCTGCAGATTGGCATCACAACTTTTTTGGGGGGACGCCTCTTCCGGCTGCAGGTCGGTATTATATACGACCATGCATACTCCCTCGCCCGAGGAAGGAACACCCATGCAGGATCGTTGGCATCATCCCCACCATCACCGCTCACAAGGCATACCTCTCAGCAGATCGGTGCCAGCATAACGGGACACCGTACGTGTTCGCCGGAGAGCAGGGCGGGACCTTTCTCCTTCACCGAAGGGGTTCCCCGGGCAGAGGGAACTCAAGGAGGCTCAAATGACGGATAAACGCAACCTTTTTGCACCGGTCCTGGCGCTGGTCGCCCTCGCCCTTCTCGCCGGTGCCGCAACGGCCGCAGAGATCCAGGTCACCAACGCCACGGTCGACCAGGTCTACGCATCGGTCCTCGACGACCGTATCCTCTGGTCCGACAACCGGACGGGGGACTACGACGTCTACCTCTACAACCTGACCGAAGAGAGCGAGCGCACCCTCTCGCCGGCGGGCACAGACCAGTTCGCGACGGCCCTCTCTGCCGGCATGATGATGAGTGGCAACCGGGTCGTCTGGGAGGACAACCGGAGCGGCAACCGGGACGTCTACCTCTACGACCTTGCCACAGGAGAGGAGACGCAGATCACGAACGGGACCGGCCATGAGGTCAACCCCGCCATCGCCGGGGACTGGATCGTCTGGCAGGACAACCGGAACGAGAACTGGGATATCTACCTCTACGACATCGCCACAGGCGAAGAGACCCGGATCACGGATAACGAGAGCGCACAGATGATGCCCGCCGTCACGGAGAGCATGGTCGTCTGGAATGACTACCGAAACGGCAACTGGGATATTTATGCCTGGACCCCTGATGAGGCGGCGCCGTCCGGAACACCCACCCAGTCAGCACCAGGGCCGGTTCTGACGCCCGCAGTACTCGGAACACCCGGAACAGTCACCTCGCCGCCTACCGCAACACCGGCGACTACTCCGACAGCGGAAACGACACCCTCACCAACCTCAACGGTAACCCCGGCAGTAGATCTGCCGCCGACAACCGCAACACCCACCGAGACATCGACACCCCAGCCAACAAGGACCCTGCCGCCGATAACCCTCCCACCGTTGACCTTCGTAACCCTGGAACCAACCCAGACACCGTTCCTCTTGTGACCGGGACAGGAATCAAACGTAAAACCCGGTATACTACCGGTCGCGAATATCCCGGAGGCGAGGCAGTTCACCCCTATAACCGCAGGGGTAACGCTGCCGCAGGATACCTTCCGGTGACCGTGCCGATCGTGGATGACATCCCGCCCATTGCCGAGCCCGTGGAGTGAGGGGAGGGATAGGGGGGCCGGAGGCACCCTGACCCGGCCAGGTGGATCCACAAGGGTTCTGCCCAGTCCGGCAAACCCTTCTGAGAGTTCCGGGCGACGGGATTAACCCCCGCCGCCAGGCGCATCCGCTCGCCGAGCAAAAAACAAAAAGGGAGGGTATCGACAGAGAGGTTACGCCAGGTAGTCGTCGGGCCGCGGCATCTGTTCCTTCAAGCCCTTGCGCCGGCGGATGCCCTTGACCACTTCGTCGACGATGCCGGCGGGAACCAGTTCGAATCCGGCGAACTCGGTGCTCCACATCGCGCGACCCTCGGTGGCCGACCGGACGTCGCCGGCGAACCCAAAGAGCTCGGCGACCGGCGCCTTGCCGACGATCGTCATCGTGTCGCCTTCGCTGAGCATATCGAAGACCTGACCGCGTCGGCCCTGGATCTGAGAGGTCGCCGCACCCATCTGCTCACTCGGGACCGTGATCTGGATCTTCTGGATAGGCTCAAGAAGCGAGTCGCCTCCCATCAGCAGCCCGGCCTTGACGGCACTCCTGACCGCTGGGATGACCTGCGCGGGGCCGCGGTGGATGGCGTCCTCGTGGAGCTTCACGTCCACCAGCCGGATCTTCAGGTTCTGGACCAGCTCGTCGGCGAGCGGACCGCCGCGGAGCGCTTCGCGCCAGCCGTCGAGGACCAGTTCCATCGTCTCGTTGAGGTACTGGATACCCTTCGTCATGTCGATGAACATGTTGGTGCCCTCGATCGCCTTGACGTTCTTGGCCTCGTCCTTGTCCATGCCGGCAGCAGCGAGGACATCACGCCGCTCGACAGCCTGCTGGTTCATCGAGACCTCGCCGTCCTGGATCAATTTCACGATTGCCGGGTCCATCGGCTCGAGCTCGATATAGAACCGGTTGTGGCGGTTCGGCGACTTCCCTTCGACCGGGCCGGCCCGGCCCGTGATCGTCTCGCGGTAGACGACGATCGGCGGGGAGGTGATGATATCGACGCCCTTGTCGCGCTTGATACGGCCGGTGATGATCTCGAGATGGAGCTCGCCCATGCCGCTGATCAGGTGCTCGCCGGTCTCCTCGTTGATCGAGACCTGCACCGTCGGGTCTTCCTTCCCGACCTGCCGGAGAACCTCGACGAGCTTCGGGAGGTCCTTCATGCTCTTCGCCTCGACGGCGACGGTCATAACCGGCTCGGAGTAGTGCTTCAGCGACTCAAAGGGAGTCATCTCGATGAGGGACGTGACGGTCGAACCGACGATGGCGTCCTTCAAGCCCGTCACGGCGGCGATGTTGCCTGCCGGGAGCGCTTCCACCTCGATCCGCTCGGCACCCATGAAGATGCCGACCTGGGCGAGACGGTTCGCGCGCTTTGCCGCACCCATGATGTAGCACTCGGTGCCCCGGCGGAGCGTTCCCGAGAAGAGACGGCCGGTGGCGACCTCGCCCGCGTGCGGGTCGAACGAGATATCGGTGACCATCAGGCAAACGGGGCCGTTCGGGTCACAGTCGATCATGGCCTTGCCCTCGGAGGCGTTGTAGTCGCCGTGCCAGATGATGTGGATACGCCGGTCCTGGGCCTGGAGGGGGTTTGGCAGGTGCTTGACCACCATGTCGAGGAGGACAGCGTGCAGCGGGCTGTTCTTCGCCAGCCACTTCATGTCGCCGGTGTTGCACTTCTCAAAGACGTCCTTGAACGAGACGCCGCTCTTCTTCATGAAGGGGACGGAGACAGCCCAGTTGTAAAGCGCGGAGCCGAAGGCGACGGTGCCCTGCGCGGCATCGAGCTTCCAGCCCTCGCTGTACATCTTCTCGTTCATGCCCTTGATCAGCTTGTTGACCTTGTCGATCACCCTCGCAAGGCGGATCTGCATCTCCTGCTCGTCCACTTTGAGCTCGTTGACCAGCCGGTCGACCTTGTTGATGAAGAGAACCGGACGCACGCCTTCCTTCAAGGCCTGCCGGAGCACCGTCTCCGTCTGGGGCATGGTCCCCTCGACCGCGTCCACCACGACGACGGCACCGTCCACCGCACGCATGGCCCGGGTCACGTCACCGCCGAAGTCCACGTGGCCGGGTGTGTCGATCATGTTGATCAGGTACTCTTCCCCGCCGTACTCGTGAACCATCGAAACGTTGCTCGCATCGATGGTGATGCCGCGTGCCTGTTCCTCTTCGTCGGAGTCCATGAAGAGCTGCCGTCCGGCAAGCTCCTCGCTGATCATGCCTGCTCCTGCAAGCAGGTTGTCCGAGAGTGTTGTCTTTCCGTGATCGATGTGGGCAACGATGCCGATGTTCCGGATGCGCTCCGGCTTGTCCATCAGCTCCGTCACCCGCTCTACCATCTTCTTTCGTCGTGTCATAGATTACACCAAAAAAGGTAATAGGGAATTTTAGCGGGCAGCCTTTGCAATGCGCTCTCTTTCTTCTCTCTTCGAGACAGCATATGAACGGGTGTCGCCGTTCGCCGCAGAGATCAGTTCCTCGGCAAGCGCCTCGCTCACGCTCTTCTTCTTCTTGTGGCTCGCCTGCAGGACACCGGCAGTAATAAACCGGAGCGCAGTGTCGACGCGGCGCTGGGGAGCGGTGTCGACCGACTTCGGGACATTGATCCCGCCGTACTTCAGCCGGACGGTCTCCTCGCGGGGCCCGGTGTTCGCGACTGCGTCCACCAGCACCTGGACCGGGTTCTTCTTGGTCTTTTTGTTGACGATCTCGAAGGCATCCCGGACGATACGGATGGCAAGTTCCTTCTTGCCGGTATTATGCTCGGTCTGCATCATCTTGTTGATCAGGCGCTCGACGATCAGCATATTGCTCTTGTTGAACTGCTGGCCGGCAAGCTTGCCGCAGGAGTGCGGCACGATCATCGTGTGCAGGTTCACGTAGCGGGCAAGGCTCGGATCCTGGATCTCCACCTCACTCATGTCCCAGCGGTTAAAGAGGAGCTGCGCCTGGGTTGCTGCCTCTGCTGCTTCTACCATATCACTTACCTCCGCGGCTTCTCTTTGCGCCCTGTAACCATTTCACGCAGACTGACGTTGTTCACCTTGGTCACGACGAACCGGACGCCGGGGATATCACCCATCGACCGGCCCAGTCTGCCGCCGATGCCCTCGATCTCGACCTCATCGTGCTCGTCGATGAAATTGATGGCGCCGTCGCCGACGGCGAACGCGGTTACCTGCCGGCCGTTCTTGATCAGCTGCACCCGGACGCACTTACGGATCGCGGAGTTCGGCTGCTTTGCCTCGACACCCACCTTCTCGAGAACGATCCCGCGGCCCTGCGGTGCTCCCTCAAGGGGGTCAGATTTCACATCAAGCCCGAGCTGGCGCCTTGCGTAAACCGTGTCGTGCCACCGGTTGGACTTTGCGTCGCGCTTCAGTTTTCGGGCTGCAAATTTACCATTTCCCATCGAATACCCTCGAATTAGTTGAATTTGTAGATAGGAGCAACTCCTGGTGTGCTATAAAGCAACGCGCGTTGCGGATTTATATATTGTGGAACCCGCCCACACGTCGATCTTCTGCCCTAGTTATTTGATCGGGAGCTGATATAATATTATATCCTGGCGGGCAACCTTCATTGATGAATACCCGGATATACAAGGAGGTTTTTTTCGAGGCTACCCACCGCCTGATCCACTATAAGGGAAAGTGTTTCCGGCTTCACGGCCACCAGTGGCGGGTAGAAGTCTGGATCGAGGGGACGGCTGATGAGCGCACCGGGATCGTCCTCGACTACAACTGCATCAAGGAGGTCGTCGGCCGGTTCGACCACCAGGTGATCTTAAACGCCGACGATCCCATGGCAGCATGCATCGAGGAGTTCCACCCGGTCGTGACCACCCCCGGCGACCCGACGAGCGAGCACCTCGCAGGGCTGATAGCGGAGATGATCGACGCCGAAGCCGCACGCCAGGGACACGACGCCCGCGTCACAAAGATCCGGGTCTGGGAGTCGACGACCTGCTACGCAGAGCGCACCTATGATCGTCAGTGAGATCTTCCGGAGCCTTCAGGGGGAGGGGAAGAGCCAGGGGCGGCCCTGTACGTTCATCCGGCTCGCCGGGTGCAACCTCCGGTGCGCCTGGTGCGACACCGCCTACGCATGGGAAGGCGGGGAGGTGATGAGTGTCACGGAGGTGCTCGACCGGGTCTGGCTGCAGAACGGAAAGCATATCTGCATCACCGGCGGGGAGCCGCTCCTGCAGCGCGAGGAGGTATTGAAACTCCTCGAGAAGTTCAGCCTGCACGGATACACCGTCGAGATCGAGACGAACGGCACCCGCGACTTCCGTGAGATGCAGAGATATGCCTCCATCTGCATGGACGTCAAGTGCCCCTCGTCGGGCGAAAGGAGCGATCTGTCGCTTCTTCCCCACATCACTCCCCGCGACTGCGTCAAGTTCGTGGTGGCGGATGGAAACGACCTCCTCTACGCCCGGGCGGTGATGAGCCGCTATGATATCCGCGGCGAGGTCTTCATCTCGCCGGTGGAGGGGTCGGACTACCGCGCCATCGCGGACTGCATCGTGAAAGAGAACCTCCCGGTGAGGTTCCAGCTGCAACTCCACAAGATCCTGGGGGTAAAATGAAGAAAGCAGTCTGTCTTCTCTCCGGCGGCATGGACTCCACCACGCTCGCCTACGTCGCAAAGGATATGGGCTACGATATCATCGCGCTCCACTTCACCTACGGCCAGCGCACAGAGGCAAAGGAGCACGAATGTGCCCAGAAAATTGCCCGCCTGCTCGGTGCACATGAGTTCGTCGAGATCAGCCTTGAGCACTTCAGAAAGATCGGGGCCTCGAGCCTGACGGATGAGAGCATCCCGGTCGAGGAGTACGCCGGCGAGGAGGAAGGGGTGCCGGGCACCTATGTCCCGTTCCGCAACGCAAACCTCCTTGCCATCGCGACCAGCCTCGCGGAAGCCCGGCGGGCGGAAGCAATCTTCATCGGTGTCCAGACCGGGGACTACCCGGGGTATCCCGACTGCCGGCCGGAGTTCATCGAGGCGTTCCAGCGGGTGGTCGACCTCGGCACGGCGGCAGACCCCCGGATAACCCTGATGACGCCGTTTGTCCGGATGTCGAAGGCGGAGATCATCAAAAAGGGGCTCGAGCTCGGCGTCCCCTACGAAGAGACCTGGTCCTGCTACCGGAATAACGATCGGGCGTGCGGCGTCTGCTCCTCCTGCCATTACCGGAGGGAGGCGTTCCGCGAACTCGGGCTCGAGGATCCGATCACGTACGAGAGGTGAAGTATGGAGATCTACCACGGCAAACGGCTTACCATCGAGAAAAAAGTGTTTACGCTCCCGAACGGCGAGACAAAAGAGCGGGTGGTCGTCCACCCCGGCGGGGCGGTCGCGATCCTCCCCGTTGAGGGGAACGACTGTTACCTCATCCGGCAGTACCGGTTCGCGATCGACGACTACATCTTCGAGGCGCCAGCAGGCACCATCGACGAGGGCGAGGAGCCGCACGAGACCGCCTACCGGGAACTGATCGAGGAGACCGGGATGAAAGCAGCGACCTTCGTCCCGAAAGGCTGGATCTACCCTTCTCCCGGCTACACCGACGAGCGGATCTGGCTGTATCTCGCCGAGGGGCTCTCCCCCTGCTCGGACTACGGAATGGACGACGACGAAGTGATCGAGGTCGTCCGTATCCCGATTGCGGACCTCGCGGCAATGATCGCGGACGGAAGGATCGTCGACGCAAAGACGATCTGCCTCGTCTGCCGATGCCTGCAGTGAGTGGGCAGGCGGAGGGGGACCGGTCTATGTGCGCAGATTTATGCTCTCTCCCGAGAAAAATATAGTAGCTCCGATAACTGAACACTATTCAGCTGGCCTGGTGAAACTCCGATGGAACAGACGCAAGAGATGGATACCGCGCGAAAGCGCTACGAATTTAAAAAGATGCTTGAGAGGCTTGCGGAGAAGGAGGGGAGCGGCACCGAGCTGATCACACTCTATATTCCTCCGGATAAGCAGATATATGACGTGACTGCCCAGCTCCGCGACGAGTTCGGCCAGTGTGCGAACATCAAGAGCAAACAGACCCGAACAAACGTCCAGAGTGCTATATCCTCCATCCTCTCCCGCCTGAAATACTATAAACGGCCGCCGGAGAACGGCATGGCGGTCTTCTGCGGCACGATCAACGTCGGTGGGGACCGCACCGACCTCGAATGCGAGATCATCGAGCCGCCCGAGCCACTCAATACCTACATGTACCGGTGCAGCTCCTCGTTCGAACTCGAGCCGCTGGAGCAAATGCTCGGGGAGAAGGAGGTCTATGGCCTGATCGTCCTCGACCGGCGGGAAGCCTACATCGGATTTCTCAGAGGCAACCGGATAGAGCCGATCCGCGGCGTCACCTCGACAGTTCCCGGCAAGCAACGAAAAGGAGGTCAGTCGAGCGTCCGTTTCCAGCGGCTCCGGCTGATCGCCATCAACGAGTTCTACAAGAAGATCGGGGATCTCGCAAACGACGTCTTCCTCGCCGAGAAGGACTTCTTCGAGCGGTTCAAAGGTGTGCTGATCGGCGGCCCGACCCCCACGAAGGAGGAGTTCGAGGCCGGCGGCTACCTCCACCACGAACTGCAAAAGCGGATCATCGGGCTCTTCGATGTCTCCTACACGAACGAGTCCGGGCTTGCCGAACTCGTCGAGAACGCGTCGGATGCCCTCAAGGGTCTTGAGATCATCAAGGAGAAGGCCGTAATGAACCGGTTCCTCCAGGAACTGGTGAAGGACGACGGAGCAGCCGCCTACGGTGAAGAGAGCGTCCGTAAAAACCTGGAACTCGGCGCCGTCGACACCCTCCTCCTCTCCGACAAACTCCGGAGAGCCCGGTTGAAACTTGCCTGCCCAAACAGCGACTACACCGAGGAGCGGACGATCAGCATCGAGCCGGGCAAGCACATCAAGGACCTCGACTTCGGCACCTGCCCAAACGACGGCGGGTCGCTCTATGTAGCGGAAGAGAGCGATATTATCGATGAACTGACAACGCTTGCAGACCAGAGCAGTACGGCGGTCAGGATCATCTCGGACGATTTCGAAGAAGGCTCGATGCTCTACAACGCATTCGGCGGGATCGCTGCAATCCTGCGTTACAGGACAGGATACTGATGTTTCAGGAGAAGTATCATCAGATTGAGCGCATGCTCCGGGCATGCACCGGTGAAGAGGATGTCCTCCTCACGACAGGGGGGGATCACGCCGATCTCGCCTCCACGATAGCGTTTAAACGTGCGAAAGTTGAGAAACGGGCTCCCCAGAAGATCGCCGCCGAGATCGCGGAGAAACTCTCGGCAAACCCCGACCTCGGCGACGTCCGGGTCGAAGCGGTCGGCCCCTACGTCAACTTCCGGTTCGGGCCGACGCTTCTTTCGGAGGCTGTGCGGGAGGCAATCGAGCCGGGCTACGGCGCGCTCCAGCGCCGTTCCGGCAGGGTCGTGCTCGAACACACGAGCGCGAACCCGAACGGCCCCCTTCATGTCGGCCACATCAGAAACACCGTCATCGGCGACACCCTCGCCCGGGCGTTCCGCAAGGCCGGCCACCCGCTCGAGGTGCAGTATTATCTCAATGATATGGGCCGCCAGATCGCCATCGTCTCCTGGGGATTCGACCGTCTCGATATCGCCCGCAAGGATGGCGAGAAGGAGGACCATTACGTCGCCCGGGTCTACATCGCGGCGAACCGGGCAATCGAGAAGAACCCCGCGATCACCGAAGAGATCGACCACCTCATGCAGAAGGTGGAGCGCGGCGACGCAGAGACCGTCGCGAAGTTCCGCAGAGCCGTCTCCCTCTGCGCGGAGGGAATCAAAGCGACTCTTGCCGCCTTAAACGCCCACCACGACCGGTTTGTCTGGGAGAGCGATTTTGTCCGGATCGGCGACGTGGACCGGATCATCGAACGGGTCCGGCGCCTCCCGCAGGCCCACGAGGACGAGACCCTCTGGGTCGACCTCACCGAACAGGGGTTCGAGAAGAAGTACATCCTCCGCAGGAGCGACGGCACCTCGGTCTACAGCACCCGGGACCTCGCCTACCACACCTGGAAAGCGCGCAACTACGATCGGATGATCGACGTCCTCGGGGCGGACCACAAACTGATCGGCGCCCAGCTCAGTGCCACCCTCGAACTCCTCGGCGAGAAGCCGCCCGAGATCGTCTTCTTCGAGTTCGTCTCCCTCCCCGAAGGCTCGATGAGCACCCGGGCGGGCAAGTTCGTCTCGGCGGACGAACTGATAGAAGAGGTTGCCGCGAAGGCGTTTGAGGAAGTGACCGCCCGGCGGCCGGAACTCCCCGAAGAGGAACGGTGCGCCATCGCAAAATCGGTCGCCATCGCCGCCATCCGCTACGACATCGTGAAGGTCTCCCCGGAGAAGAGCACGGTCTTTGACTGGAAGGAAGCACTGGACTTCGAGCGGCAGAGCGGGCCCTACATCCAGTACGCCCACGCCCGGGCCTGCAGCATCCTCGAGAAGGCCGGCGAGTTCGAGCGGGCCTACACGCTTGAGACCGACCACGAGGTCGCGCTCGCCCGGCACCTCGCCCGGTTCCCGGCTGTTGTCGAGCAGACCGCGGAGGAACTCCGTCCGCACCTGCTTGCTTCCTACGCCCGCGAACTCGCCGATCTCTTCAACGCCTTCTACCACTACGACCCGGTGCTGAAGAGCGAGGGCGAGACCCGCAGCAGCCGTCTTACGCTCGTAGACGCCGTCAGGAACACCTTGCAGGAGTCGCTTGAGACTCTCGGGATCGATGCGCTCAGAAGCATGTAAGGCCCTCAAAAGGCAGGGCTATCAGTTCATCAGCCCGAACTCTTCAGCGGCCGTAAAACCCTGCATGTGGAACAAGCGGGCGCTCAAGGGCGGGGAGATGTGCTACAAGGCGCAGTTCTACGGCATCGAGAGCCATCGCTGCGTCCAGATGACCCCGACCCTCAAATGCAACCAGCAGTGCCTCTTCTGCTGGCGGTCGTTCGAACACGAGGTCGTGGAGGAGGAGGAGTGCCCGCCGGACGTCATCGTCGCAAACCTCCGGCGCGTCCAGAAGAAGGCGCTCTCGGGTTACAAGGTCTCGCCCTACGTAGCGCCGGAGCGGTTCGCGGAGGCCCTCGACCCCACCATGGTCGCGATATCCCTCTCGGGGGAGCCGACCTGCTACTCGCGTCTCCCGGAACTGGTCGACGCCCTCAATGCCGGGGGGTATACGACGTTCCTCGTCTCGAACGGCACCCGGCCCGACGTCCTCGCCCGGTGCCGGCCCTACCAGACCTACGTCTCCCTGGACGCCCCCGACCGGGAGACCTACCTCTCCCTCTGCCGGCCGAGGGAGGACTACTGGGATCGGGTGCAGGAGAGTCTCGCCGGACTTCGGGAACGCAGATCCGCCATCCGGACCACCGTGGTCCGCGGCTACAACGACTTCTCCCCCGAGTGCTACGCGGCGATCTACCAGGACTCCGGGGCCCGGTTCGTGGAGGTAAAGGGTTATATGTATCTGGGGTACAGTAGAAATCGACTGCAGAGAGAGCAGATGCCCGAACGCCGTGAGATACGAGCATTTTCCGAGAAAATTGCCGAGCATTGCGATTATGTCATCAGGGACGAGAGCCCGGTGAGCCGGGTCGTCTGTCTGGAGCGGAAGATATGAGATTCGATGTGGAAGAGTTCAAAAAGAGAGCGAGAGAGGACTTCGAGCACGCCTGGCACGAAGGGCCGTCAGTGCTGACCCCGCCGGGGGTCTCGGGCCGGTATCCCCGGTTGAAATATACCCGGGCGACACCGCACCCGATCTTCGAGATTGTGCAGCGTCTTCGCGAGACCTACCTCGCGATGGGGTTTGACGAGGCGATGAACCCCCTGATCGTTGAGGAATCAGACATCTACCGGCAGTTCGGCCCCGAAGCCATGGCTGTCCTCGACCGGGTCTTCTACCTCGGCGGGCTGCCCCGGCCGAACGTCGGGATCGCACGAAAACAGATCGAGGAGATCGAGGCCATCCTTGGACGAGCGGTCCCGGAAGAGACCGAGGAGAAGCTCCGCGAGACGCTTCACGGCTACAAGAAAGGGACGATCGACGGCGACGAACTGACGCACGAACTCGCGGCCGTCCTTGAGGCCGACGATGCAGCCGTGGTGCATATCCTCGATGCGGTCTTCCCCGAGTTCCGGGAACTGGCGCCCGAGTCGTCGCGCAACACCCTCCGGAGCCACATGACGAGCGGCTGGTTCCTGACGCTCTCCTCCCTCTGGGAGAAGCGCCACCTCCCGATACGGCTCTTCTCGGTCGACCGGTGTTTCCGGCGGGAGCAGGAGGAAGGCCCCACCCGTCTGATGGCCTACCACTCGGCCTCCTGCGTCGTTGCGGGCGAGGACGTCACCCTCGAGGAGGGGAAAGCCGTCAGCGAAGCCCTCCTCTCGGCCTTCGGATTTACGGAGTTCCGGTTCCAGCCCGACGAGAAGCGGTCGAAGTACTACATGCCCGAGACCCAGACGGAGGTCTACGCCCGCCACCCGGCCCTCGGGTGGGTCGAGGTCGCTACCTTCGGCATCTACTCCCCATCGGCGCTCGCGGAGTACGGGATCGGCGTGCCGGTGATGAACCTCGGCCTCGGTGTGGAGCGGCTCGCGATGATCGCCTACCAGTCAAACGACATCCGCCAGCTCACCTACCCGCAGTTCTTCCCGCAGGAGATCTCCGACCGCGAGATCGCCGGCGCCGTGCACCTCCGCGAGGAACCGGCGTCCGCGACCGGGAAACGGATGGCGGAGGCGATCCGCGCCACGGCCGCCGAGCACGCGACCGCTCCGGGCCCCTGTGCATTCACCGCGTGGAAGGGCGAGATCGCCGGAAGAGAGGTGGAAGTGATCGTCGAGGAGCCCGAGTCCAACACAAAGCTCTGCGGCCCCGCTTGCTTTAACGAGGTCTTTGTCCACAACGGCTCGGTCCTCGGCGTGCCGGATATCGAGAAGTGGGCGACCGTCCGGCAGGAAGGCGTCTCCACCGGCATCACCTACCTTGACGCGGTATCGAGCCTCGCCGCCGCACGGATCGAGGAGGCGGCACGGTGCGGGGAGGAAGCCCATGTCCAGGTGAAGATGTCGAAACTCCCCTCCGACGTTAACCTGCGCATCGAGGAGTACGCGATGCGGCACATCACCGACCACAACAAAAAGGTGGACCTCCGGGGCCCGGTCTTCCTGACGGTCAGGTCCGTCATCCCGGAGCAGCCGACTCAATAAGGGCCTTCTTCCGCCCAGGCCTCTCTTTTTTTCCGGAAACGCCTTCCTTATCACGTTCGATGCACCTCCGGAGCAGGGGCAGCACGTCGCGCTGGCCGACCAGGTTGAACCGGGCCCTGCTCGGGGCGAGCCCGACCTTGATCGAGTAGGCGTCCGGCGGCATTGCCTCAAAGAGGTCTTCATCAGTCCGGTCGTCCCCGATAGCAAAGATGAAGTCCCAGGCGCGTTGAGAGACCCAGTTCAGCGCTGCCCTCCCTTTGTTGACGACGTTGTTCTTGATCTCGATGACCTTGTTCCCTTCCATGACGCCGACGTTCAGGTTCGACGTCAGGTGCAGGAGATCGTCCTTGAGGTCTTTCGCTCGCTGTGCGCCGAGCACCGGCTCGGTTCTCCGGTAGTGCCAGACGAGGGAGTAGTCCTTCTCCTCGATGAAGGTACCCGGTGTGCGGTCGGTGTAGAGTTCGAGAAGCGGGTTGATCTCAGCCTTCCAATCGTCCGAGAGAGCCTCAGGCATCCGCCACTCTCCGGAGCGCTCCTTTATCCAGACACCGTGCTCGGCGATGAGCCCGATATCCATCGTCCCGAACCAGGCATCCAGCGTGGACCGGTCCCTGCCGCTGATCACCACTACCTCGTTTCCGGGTTCCCGGGAGAGGGCCTCAAGCACCTCCCGTGTGGCGTCGCCGGGGACCGCCTTCTGCGGTTTTGAAGCGAAAGGCACCAGGGTTCCATCGTAGTCAAGAAGAAGCAGTCGAGCGTTCGCCGCAGCGTAGTCTGTGACCAGTTCCTCCCTGATGGCCGGGGTAACGACCTGCTCGGAACGTTCGGCCTGGACTGCCCGGGCATCGCCGAGGCGTGTGAGGAAGTCACCGACCCAGCGTTCGATGTCGTAGCGCATCAGCCTCCTCTGCATGGTCCGGTTCCGCTCGATCTGCTCCTTCTCCGGCATGGCGAGCGCAGTCTCGATCGCCTCGATCACCGCGTCCTGGTCATTCGGGTTGACGATGATCGCTTCGCCGAGTTCCTCCGCCGCTCCTGCCATCTCGGAGAGGATGAGCACCCCGGTGCCGTCGGTCCTGGTGGCGATGTACTCTTTCGCCATCAGGTTCATGCCGTCCCGAAGCGGCGTCACCAGAGCGACATCGGCGGCACTGTAGAACGCCACCAGGGTCTCGAATGGGAGGAAGTTGTAGAAGTAGCGGACGGGAACCCAGTCGGTCGTACCGTACTTGCCGTTGATGCGGCCGACGAGTTCATCGATCCGCTTCTTCAGCACCTGATAACTGTCGACGCCGGTCCGGGACGGGACCGCGACGAGGACAAGGGAGACCTTCCCCTGGTAATCCGGCTTCTTCTCAAGGAGCGCATCGAACGCCTCGAGCCGGAGCGGGATCCCCTTTGTGTAGTCCAGGCGGTCGAACGAGAGGATGATCTTGCGCTTCCCGTACTCCTGCCGAATGCGGGCGATCTCCCTCTGGACCGGGGTGCTCTCTGCAGCGTCGGCGAACCGGTGGTAGTCAATGCCCATGGGGAAGAGGTCGGTGCGCACCATCCGGGTGCCGGTCCTGACCTCCCCGAAGGTGTGCTCGTACCCGAGGAGCCGCCGGACGCTGGAGAGGAAGTGGCGGACGTAGCCGTAGGTGTGGAACCCGATGAGGTCTGCTCCAAGGAGGCCGGAGAGGATCTCTTTCCTCCAGGGCAGGTGCCGAAAGATCTCGAACGACGGGAAGGGGATGTGGTGGAAGTAGCCGATCTCGGCATCCGGCAGGCGCTCCCGGAGCATCTGCGGCAGGAGCATCAGGTGGTAGTCGTGGACCCAGATGGTGTCGTCGGGACGGGCTACCTCCATCACGGCGTCGCAGAACCTCTCGTTCACCCGCTGGTAGACCTGCCACGTCTTCGGATCGTAGTCTGCAAAGAGGTTGAAGTAGTGGAGGAGCGGCCAGAGGGTGTTGTTGCAGAACCCGTCGTAGTAGTGCTTGATGTCGTACGGGGAGAGGAAGACCGGGTGGCACTGCTCTCTTGCGAGCACCTCGACAATCCGATCTTTCTCTTCTTCCTGATTCTTCCGGACGTTTATGCCAGGCCAGCCGACCCAGAGGCTCTCGTAGGACTTGTAAAAAGAGCCGACTCCCGTGGCAAGACCGCCGACGCTCCGTTGCAGGTGGAGGTCGCCGTTCTTTCGGGAGACACTGATCGGAAGCCTGTTTGATACTATCAGTAACCGGTTCATAGTCGATCCTGCTCACAGTCGTGGGATGATCACCATCCAGGTATTCTCAACCAAAATTAAGGTTTTGGCGAAATCTCCAAAAATTGCAGACATCAAACTCCAGGCGAGTTACTCCTCTCCCCGGCTCTCCCAGCGCCCGCCAGCACTATGCATCCCGCGTGTGTCCTATTGTAGCGATTTCGTCGGGACATCCACGGCGGTGGCGGCCACAGGAGTGGCAGTTTTCGGCAGGCGCCGCAGGGGGTGGTACATGCGTTGCCGGGACACCACAACCCCCCCGGCACCGATAAGGTTATATTTTTCTAACACAATGTTAGATATACATAACAGGTGAAGCAATGAAGACGCGATACGCGGTACAGATTGCGGCGGGAGCGGTTCTCGCGGCTGCAGGCATCCTCCTCCCGTTCCTCGTAGACGGGACAGGGGCGATCTCCTCGATCCTGGTGACGATCGGTCTCGTGATCCTTGCGATAGCCGTGGTCCGGCACTGGAGGTTCCGGGACGAGCCGGAGAAAGACGAGCGGACACAGAAGATTGGGGCATACGGCATCTCCTACTCGTGGCTCCTCACCCTTGTCTTCCTCGCGCTCCTCTTCTGGGTGGACTATCTCGGCGTGCTCGCCCTCACGGTCGAGAGCGTGCTGCTCTCCACCATCCTGCTGATGGGGATCTCCGCACGGATCTTCCAGTGGTACCTCTTCCGGCAGGGAGATGTAGCATGAGACCGGCGAACGCCATCGGATGGCATCCGCCCGGGAAGGGGGACGGCAGGTGAAGACCCGGATCCGGGAACTCCGGGCGAAGACGGGGATCACCCAGGAGGAGCTGGCCGGGCAGGTCGGGGTCCGGCGGGAGACGATCGTCTTCCTGGAGAAGGGGAAGTACAACCCCTCCCTTAAACTCGCCTATAAGGTGGCGCGGGCGCTCGGCTCCACCATCGAAGAGGTCTTCATCTTCGAGGACGAGGATCTGGCATGACCGTGCCCTCCCGGCGGATGGCTGCACAACAGACGGAAGGAGAGCCCCAACCGCCGCTCTCCGTGAGCCCGCCGACGATCGGGTGCAGAAGAAACCGCCGGCTCCGGGGCGATGCGGTAGAGCAACAGGAGGATCTAAAAATGATATTGGGGACAATCATTAAGGTTGGAGTGGGAGATTAAAAGCATTACGGTTTTTGATTAGCGATTTAATCTGCCCAATTCCACATTAACCCAATATTTAAGGGGCATTGTCAGTAATACTTTTTTATCACACCTTGAATATATTATATACGGATGATTCGATTATTCGAGTTGGGTGCAGCGCATGGGAATTGTTTTCTGCTATTTGGGGAGAAATCTACCGATCCTTTCTATCCTGCCCGCTACTGCCGTCCGGCCGCCCCGGAACAAACCCGGGGACGGCAGACCGAACAGAACCCCGGACCCTTCCGATCGGTCTCGGCGATGGTGTTTGAGAAACGCATGACGCACCGGGGGTCTCTGCAGTGGGCGAGCCCGAAGGTGTGCCCCAGTTCATGCACCGCCTCCACCACGGCGCGGTGCCGAAAGAGGTCCGCATCTTCAGGCAGCCTGTAGAACGACTGCCTGAGACGACGGAGGGAGATCAGGGCGCACCTCCGGCCGGCCATCCCGAAGACAAAGTTCATTCCCGGGAAGTAGAGGTCGGCGTTGGTGATCCCCAGCACCCGGTCGCCGCCGGCGGGCTCCATGGCGAGTGACAGGAACTCGAGCACCACCTCCGCGTCGTACTGGTCGCGCGCGGTGTTCCGCGCGGCTGCAGGAAGCGGGACTTCCTCCCCGAACACGACATCGCGGGAGAACGCCGCCTTCAGGGGGTCCCTGAGCATCCGGATCTCTGCCGGATCGACCTTTCCGATGGGGACCAGGGTGATACTCATGGCGGTTTCCGGCGCCGGTTATCGGCAGGCGAGAATATGATGGTATCGATCAGGGATTGGAGGAGTGGGGCCCCGTGACAGAAAGCCGTCCGGCAAGGTCACCAAGGATGCTAACGGCCGCCCCCCGGTCAAGCGGCTGGTTCTGGTTTCCGCACTTCGGCGAATAGATGCACGCGGGGCATCCCACAGTGCAGCCGCAGTCGCGGACCAGTTCGTGCGCTGTCCCGACGATCGCGGGAAGGAGGGCGAACGCCTTCTCCGCAAGCCCGATCCCGCCTTCGTATCCGTCATAGACGAATATCGTCGGCGCACCGGTTGCAGGGTGGAGAGGGGTCGAGAGTCCGCCGATGTCATGGCGGTCGCAGACGACATGATAGGGCATGACGGCGATCAGGGCGTGCTCCGCACCGTGCAGCCCGCCGGCAAGGTCCCGTCCCTCCGCGGCGACCACCTCCGCCGTCCGGTCCGGCAGGGTGAACCAGAGGCCTTTCGTCTCAAGGCGGAGAGGCGGGAGGTCCAGCCGGTGGTAACTCACGGCCCGGCCGTAGTGCCGCACTGTATATCCGACGACCTTTTCGGTAACCTTGATGTCGCCGAACGAGACCTGCATGCCCCCGATATCGCGGCGCCGGATCTCCCGCACGACCGCCACGTCGGTGGTGGAGAGCGGCTGGGTATAGGTATCGGTATCGGTCTCCTCCACCCGGATGGTATGCTGTTCAAGGTCCATTCCGGTCACCACGTAGGTCTCCCCCCGATGGAGAAGGATGGCGCCCGGGTGCGCCTCCCGGTAGGCCTGCCCCCGATCCATCGTCTCGAGCAGCCTCGCCCCGTGCATCACCCGGAAGGTATCGGAGGAGATGGCGTCCAGGCTGACCATATCCGCCGCCCGTTCCTGTCCCGCGTAGATCCAGCCTATCGAGGCTTTCCGGAGCAGGTGGACCTGCTCGAACGCTGCAAGCATCCCCGCGAGATCCGGACCGAACCAGCGGTCGTCGCGCTCCGGGTCGACCGGGAGTTCCGCCGCCGCGCAGAGGAGGTGGCCCGAGAGGATATACGGATTTCCCGTGTCCACGACGGCATGCTCGCAGGGCCGGGAGAAGAACGCCTGCGGGTGGCGCATGAAGTACTGGTCGAGCGGGTTTGCGAACGCAACGAGAACGGCAAACGACTCGCCGGAGCGGCGCCCGGACCTTCCCGCCTGCTGCCGGACCGAGATCATCGTCCCGGGATACCCGGAGATGATGACGCCGTCGAGCGACCCGACATCGATCCCGAGTTCGAGGGCGTTCGTCGTCACGACGCCGCGGAGACTGCCATCTTTGAGACCGTCCTCGATAGCCCGGCGGTCTTTTGGGAGGTAGCCGGCCCGGTAGGCGCTTATTCCCGGGACCGGCCCGGAGCGAAGCGCGATCAGTTCGGCAAGTTTCCGGGAGACGGTGAAGCAGAGCGTCCGGCACCCGCTCTCCACCGACGCGAGGAGGAGGTCTTTTGTCACCCAATGCGCGGACCGCCCACCGCCGCCGGCAGAGGGGTTGTAGAGGACGAACGCCTTCTCGCCCCCGGGCGACCCGTCCTCCCCGATAGCGATCGCCTCCTCCCCGGTCAGGCGAGCGGCGAACTCCCCGGGGTTGGCAAGGGTGGCCGAGGAGAGGACAAACTGCGGGTGGGCACCGTAGTGCCCGGCGATGCGGGCAAGGCGGCGAAGGAGCATCGCCATGTGCGATCCGGCAACCCCGCGGTAACGGTGCGCCTCGTCGATCACCACGAACCGGAGATTCCGGAAAAATCGGCTCCACTTCATGTGCCAGGCGAGGACCTGGTGGAGTTCGTGCGGGTTCGAGAGGATGACCCTTGAACGCTCCCGGATCACCGGGCGCTTCCCGGCGGGCGTGTCGCCGTCATAGATGGCGGCGTCCACCCTGATCCGGGACTCCCGCTCCAGTTCCCGGACCACCTTCACCTGGTCGTTCGCGAGCGCTTTTGTCGGGTAAAGGAAGAGCGCGGTTGCGCCGGGGTCGGCGCCGAGGCGCTCGAAGACCGGGAGCAGGAACGCGAGCGTCTTTCCGCTCGCGGTCGGGGTGGTGATGATGATGTTCTCTCCGGTGCGCAGATGTTCGATCGCCGCACACTGGTGAGTGTAGAGCCGGATCTCTCTCCCATCGCAGTAGGCCCGGAGTTCTTCGGGAAGGGGGCGGGAGAGATCGCCGTATCGGGCTTCCCGGCGGGGCGTGGTCTCGATATGCACGACGCTCTCCCGAAACCGGGGATCGGTCGCGAGCAGGTCGAGAAAGTCACGCACCGCCGTCGGCATCCCCCCGGAGTATGGCAAAGAGCCGGGCGAGCGAGACGAGGTCCTGCCGGTTATGCTCCACGACCGGGACGAGCGGGCCGGGATTGCCCGTCCGCTGGTAGGTATCGTAAAACTCCGGCACCATCCGGCCCAAAACATCATCCGCCCGCTCGACGCCGAGGACCTCCGTCTCGAGCGTGCCGAGCCGGCAGGTGGCGAACGAGCCCCTCCAGCGGCGGCGTGCGAAGTGGAGGACGTCAAAATGAGGCATGCCGAGGTCTGCGGGGATGCCGTAGTAGGCGAGCCGCTCCCGGATATAGGGGAGGTCGAACGCCCGGCCGTTGAAGGTGACGAGGGCGGCGCCCTCCGCTTCGAGGGCAGGGAGGACGGCGGTGAGCGCCGCTTCCTCCTCGTCGACGGACCGGAGCAGGTACTGGTGGACGATGATCGACCCGCCCTGAACCCGGGCGAGGCCGATGAGGATGATCGGCCGGGAGAAGAGTCCCAGGGTCTCGATGTCGAGGAAGATGAAATCCCCGGGAGCGTGGAACCGGCTGACCTCGAGGAGGAGTGGATCGCTTCGCCGGCGCCGCCCAATCCACTCCACAAGGTTGCAGACATCCCCCTCCGCAACCGAGTCCAGGAGCCGGGCAGCCTCCCGGCGGTAGAGCGGGTGCCGGACAAGATCTGCGACCGTCCGGTAGCCCCGTCCCTTCAGTTTCCGCTCTGTCACCTCGCCGATGCCGCGGACCAGGGTGAGGTCGCCGAGGACGGCCGCCGCCGCCCGGTCCGGGTCACGGTCGTCAAGGTCCATGACGCTCCGGGACTCGAGGAGATAGCATCTCCCCCCGGGACAGGCAACCTCCCGGCCGCAAAAGACGTCCTCGAACGCCCGGTCCCGGTAACCGGCAATGAGATCGTCCCGGAGCCTCCGGGTCCTATCGTAGTCCGGACAGGGGGCGAACGGGGACCAACGGCCCGGGGCGAACCTCTCGTTCACCCCAAAGGCGTTCTGCTCCCCGGCCCGGTCAGCCCGGGTCCGCCACAGCCTCCCTGCCCGATCGAACGGGTAAGCCATTCTGTCGGCAGAGGGTTGGACTCTGGCGGAATTCAACCTGATCCCCGCGTGGTGAAAGTGAACGGGGGACCTTTTCCCCCTGCGTCACTCCTGCCGTGCAGGCTTCACCACGATCGAGCACGCATCGTCGCCGGCACAGACGGCGCTCAGGTACTTCGAGGCGTAGTCCGGGTTCAAACCCGGTATCGCGGCGCCCGTGTAGGCATGACAGGCGTTGCAGACAGTAAGCGGGTTCTCGCCCAGTTCTTTCGCCCGCGCAACCATCGAACACTTCCGGACGGTCAGAATCGCTTCTTTTGGCCCGGATTCCCGGACCTCGTAGCGGTACTCGGGCCCGAAGAGCACCCCTGTTGCCGCCGCAAACGCCTCCGCAACCTCCCGGGCGCTCCCGAGCGGCATCCCGAAGGCACGGGCGATGACACCTGTTTCTCTCCCCTGCTCCCGCCATACAGCCCGCTCGATCTCGTTATAGAGCTGGTTATCGGCGCCATCCCTGATGGCTCTCCGGTAGGCAAGCGGCAGCGCGGAGACCTCCCGGGCGGCAAGTTTCCAGCGTACATCCACCGGTATCCGTTCGAACGCATCCATATCCTCTTTCTCCTCCTTGTGATGTTCTCCGGATCGAGGGTGGATACACCTGTAACCCCATCAAGGTTCTCACGATAGTGCCGCGCCTTCCCGGCACCGCATAAATACTCCTGCAGACAACAGAAGGAAAGATATGAAGATCGGAGCAGCCCTGATCGATATCGACGGCGTCCTCTACGTCGGCGACCGGCCTATCGCTGGAGCGGAGCAGGCGCTCCGGGAACTCGACCGGCGGGGAATACCCTACCGGTTCGTCTCCAACACCACCCGCCGCTCCCGCCGCTCGGTCGCCGGCCGCCTGCAGGCCCTCGGCTACGCCATCCCGGAACCCTGGATCATCACCGCCCCGGTCGCCGCCGCCGCGCACCTCGAGGAAAGAGGGCGGACCCGGTGCTTCCTCCTCACCACCGCCGACGCCCGCAGGGACTTCGAGGAGGCCGGTATCGTTGCCGTGGAGGAGAATGCGGATGCGGTCGTGGTCGCCGATGCCGCCGACGGTCTCACCTACGCTTCGCTGAACCGGGCGTTCCGCCTTCTTGTTGACGGCGCAGACCTCGTCGCACTCGAGAAAGACCGTTTCTGGATGGGAGCGGACGGGCTGATGCTCTCGGCCGGCCCGTTTGTCGCCGCGCTCGAATACGCCGCCGGAAAGGAAGCGGAGGTGATCGGGAAACCCTCCCCGGCGTTCTTCCACCGTGCGCTCCGGGAGATCGGGGCGGACCCCGGGGAGACGGCGATGATCGGTGATGATATCGTTACCGACATCGGCGGCGCCCGGTCCTCCGGGATGAAGGGCATCCTGGTGAGGACCGGTAAGTACCGGGAGGAGACGGTCCGCCGGTCGGGCATCACACCGGACCTCGTCATCGATTCGCTTGCAGACCTCCCCGATTACATCTGATACCATGTGGAAACGGATCCTCACCGCGCTCGTCCTCGTCGCCATGACCCTCGCGGCCGGATGTCTGGGCGGTCTTTTCCACCCGGCGGCCGTTCCGCCGGCGATCGTGCCGGTCGAGGGGGCAGCCCTCGATCAGGCGCCGGTCTACACCTTTCCGTTCGAGGAGGGGGTGGAGACCATCAGGATAGATCCCGACCCGGCGGTCTACGCCGGTGCCAGGCAAGCGGATCGGCAACTCTACCTCTCAGAGGACCTCTCCGAAGAGGAGTGGATCCCGATCTATTATACGGCGTTCATCAACGAACCCCACCAGGAACCCTTCTATGAGGACCTGCTTGCGGCCTTTCGGGAGATCCGTGACCGGGAAGAACTCGACGAAGACCGCTACCTGGAACTGATCGCCGCATTCGTGCAGTCCATTCCGTACCGGACCGACGCCTCGATCGCGGAGCCGAAGTTCCCCATCGAGACCTATGTGGACGCCGAAGGGGACTGCGACGACAAAAGCCTTCTCCTCGCCGGGCTTCTCGCACGAGAAGGCTACGGGGTCGCGCTCCTCTACTTCGGGGAGGAAGGGCACATGGCCGTCGGGTTGGCAAGCGCCGGGTGCCTCTATCGCAACACGTCTTACGCCTACATCGAGGCCACGAACACCAGTTACGTGAGCATTCCACCCGCAAAACTCGCGGACGGGACGGTCCTCTCCTCCGACCCCCTGGTGATCCCGGTCGGGTACGGGAACAGGTCCTACACGGCGTGCGGCGAGGTCGAAACGATCGAGCACGCCCTCTCGGCATCCCGCGCCCACCTCGAGCGCCTCGAGGTGGAACTCACGGCTCGAGCCCGGGAACTCGAAGAGGAGAGAGCGTCCCTGGAGGCTCTCGACGCGAGGATAGCGGCCCTCTCCCGGTCAGGGGAGGTCGAGGAGTACAACCGTCTCGTCACGGAATATAACCGGAGGGGCCGGGAATACAACGACGCGATAGATGCCTGCAACGCCCTGCTCGCCGAGTCGGAGGCTGCCGTAGACCTCCATAACCGCCTCATCACCCACGCGCACGACCGGCCCGGATCGTACCTCCTGGCCCGGGCATACCTCGCGGGGTAACGGAGAGGCAGGGATCCCCGGAAGGGGGATTACGCGTGGCTCTCCGCCTCAAAGAGGGCGTGGTTCGCCGGGGCGCTGGAGGCGAAGTACGTTGCCTTACGCATCTGGCTGCGCCGAACAACGGTCGGATACCGGGCGGCCCGCTCGGCAAGGCAGGCAAACGTGGTGAATGTGGATCTTTCCATATAAGAAACGGGGTGAGGGCACTACTTAACCGTAGGCCGCGTGCGGGGTGAAAGTGAAGAGCCGGGGGTCCGCCGGAAGCTTTCGCACCCGTTATACAGGAATTTACCCGTTATCGCCGCGATCATGCCCTATATCAATCGAAAAGGTAATTGCTCCGTTGGCAAGCGTTAATGTATTCCCTTGACAAATACATGGAACGAAGTGCCGTATGCTGGATATCAGTGATTTACACGTGAGCGTGGATGGCACCGAGAAGCTCCACGACATCAACCTCCATATCGGGCAGGGGGAGACCCATATCCTGATGGGGCCGAACGGCTCGGGAAAGAGCACGCTGCTCAAAGCCGTCATGGGGTTCGGCGGTTACACGATCACATCCGGATCCATCGTTTTTAAAGGGCAGGACATCACCGCGATGCCGATCCACGAGCGGGCCCATCTCGGGATAGGCATGATGTTTCAACACCCGCCTGCCATCTCAGGGCTCAAACTCGGGAAACTGCTCGCCGCCACGTCTCACCTGGGGGCAGACGCGATCGAGGCGCTCGCACAGACGGTCAATATGGAGCATTTCCTCGCCCGGGATACCAACGTCGGGTTCTCCGGCGGCGAGATAAAGCGCAGCGAGGTGCTGCAACTGAAGGTCCAGCAGCCCGACTTCCTCATGCTGGACGAACCGGAGAGCGGCGTCGACCTTGAGAACATGAGCCTGATGGGCAAAGAGATCGCGGGCCTGCTTGAAAAGGATGTTCATATCGTCAACCGCCGCAAGAGCGGCCTGATCATCACCCACACCGGCTACATCCTCGATTACCTCGAGGCCGACCAGGGGCATGTGCTGATCGACGGCCGGATCCGGTGTCACGGGAACCCCCGCGAGATCCTGCGCGTGGTCAAAGAAAAAGGATACGGAGAGTGTCTGCGTTGCCAACAGATGTAGGTGATATGGAGCAGCTCTCGCAGGAGGACCGGGAACGTCTCGCCCTGACCGGCCTTGAAGTCGGGATGCAAAATCGGTGCGGGAGTTTCTTCCAGATAGACCAGAACGTGATCCAGACCACCTGCGGGGCCGAAGGGATCGAGATGATCCCCATCAAGGCCGCCCTCGAGAAGTACGACTGGGTGAAAGACTACTACTGGAACGCCGTATCACGCGAAAAAGACAAATATACGCAGTACCTGGCGAAACAGGAGAGCCCACAGGGCCTCGTCGTCATCGCCCACGAGGGTGCAAAGGTCGAGATGCCCCTCCAGGCCTGCCTATTCCTCCGCGACGAACCGGTGCAGCACGTCCACAACCTCTTCATCGCGAGGGAGGGCTCGGAGATCAACATCATCTCCGGCTGCGCGAGTTCCTGGCAGAAGGAGCACGGGGCGCACATCGGGGTGACCGAGATCTACGTCGGCAAAGGAGCAAAGGTCACGTCCACGATGATCCACAACTGGAAGGAGGGCATCAGCGTCTTCCCGCGGAGCGCCACCATCGTCGAGGAGGACGGAACCTTCCTCTCGAACTACGTCTGCATGCAGCCGGTCAACAGGATCGACATGTACCCGACGGCCCGCCTGGTCGGGAAGAACGCCGTCGCCCGGTTCTCGAGCATCGTCGTCGCGACTCCGGGCTCGACCCTCGATCTCGGCTCCCGGGCCATCCTCGCCGCCGAGCATACGAGCGCCGAACTGATCACCCGGGCGATCACCACCGGCGGCACCATCATCTCCCGGGGCCACATCCTCGGCGAGAAGGACAACACCCGGGGCCACATCGAGTGCAAGGGCCTGATCTTAAAAGACGGCATCATCCACGCCATCCCCGAGATTGAAGGAACCCTGACCGGCACCGAACTCTCCCACGAGGCCGCTGTAGGGAAGATTGCCCGCCACGAGATCGAGTACCTCATGGCCCGGGGACTCTCCGAGGAGGAGGCCACCGCAACCATTATACGCGGGTTTTTGGATGTGAAGATCAGCGGCCTGCCTGCAGTCCTGCAGGAGCAGATCGACAACGCGATCGACAAAGCGGAATCAGGCTTCTGATGCGCACGAGGCAATATGGCGGAGACCGACCCCTACCGGAACGAACGCGAAGATATGGTGGAGTTTCAGATCCGGAGCCGGGGGGTCAGGGACGAGAGAGTCCTTGCCGCGATGCGGAAAGTCCCGCGCCACGTTTTTGTACCGGAGAACTGGGAACGGGCGGCCTACGAGGACCGGCCGCTCCCCATCGGGGAAGGGCAGACCATCTCCCAGCCCTACATCGTCGCCGTCATGACCGAACAACTCGATCTTTCGCCGCAGGACCGGGTTCTTGAGATCGGGACCGGCAGCGGCTACCAGGCGGCGCTCCTCGCTGAACTCGCCGCGAGGGTCATCTCCATCGAACGCCTCCCGGAGATCGCCGACCGGGCGCGAGGGAACCTCGCCCGGGCGGGGGTCACCGGTGTCAGGGTGGTCGTCGGCGACGGCACACAGGGCTATCCACCGGAAGCGCCCTACGATGCTATCATCGTCACGGCGGCATCGCCCGAGATCCCCCAGCCCCTGGTAAAGCAGCTCGCGGAAGGCGGCCGGTTGATCGCCCCCATCGGGCCGCGGGAGTGCCAGGACCTCGTCAAACTCGTCAAACGCGAAGGCAGGGTGGAAAAGATCCCGCTCGGCGGCGTCTGCTTCGTGCCGTTGATCGGGCAGTTCGGATGGAAGGGAGAAGGTTCCCCGTGAAGGTCTACGATATCACCCGGGACCTCTCCGAGAATGCCGTCCTCTATCCCGGGGATGTCCGGCCCCGGTTTCGCGAGATCGACAACGGGCAGTACCGCGTGACCGAGATGACCCTCGGGAGCCATACCGGGACGCATATCGATGCTCCGTCGCACTACCTGAAGGGAGGGATGACGGTCGACGAGATCCCGCCCACGGTGCTTGTGGGGCCCGCACGGGTGCTCGACTGCAGCGACGCGGGGGAGGTCATCGGTCCCGGCAGCCTCGCCGGCCGCATCGACGGTCCGAGGACAGTTCTCCTCAAGACCCGGTTTTCGGGACAGCAGAAGTTCGAACCCGGCTACCCGGCGCTCTCCCTTGAAGCGGCAGACCTCATCGCTGAAGCCGGGATCACCTGCCTCGGGACCGACACCCCGTCTATCGAAGCATTCAGCGGTGACGGTTCGGTCCACCGCCGGCTGCTCGGGAGTGGAATGGTCATCCTCGAACTGCTCGACCTCTCAGCCGTGCCGGAGGGAAACTATTTCATGGCGGCACTGCCGTTGCGGCTCAGAGGTGCGGACGGATCGCCTGTACGGGCGATCCTCTGCGACAGGGAGGAATCAATGTGAGTTTCTGGCACGATGCAATCGGGAAACTGGAGACGATCCTCGCGGACAGCGGGTGCGAGGACGGTATTGTGACGCTCGGTGTGAATTATGATGCAGACACCTGCCAGTATCCAAGAGGGGTCTCTCTGGAAGGGCAGTTCGGCGGGCGAACCGGGCAGTTCATCACGAACGAGCCCCTCCGGGCCAACACCCGCGTCTCGTTCATGTTCGGTGCGCCGCTCGGCAATCAGAAGCAGCGGGCGGCGGCAGGCGCGATCATCAACGCGGTCTCGGCGTTTCTCTGCCTGGGACGGAAACTCCGTCCCTGCACCCCCGACTGCTATGGCCCCTGCCTTGCAAACCTCTCCCGCGAGGTCGCCGGGAAACGGGTCTACCTCATCGGCCCGATGCCGGTGCTCGAGCGTGCTCTCGGCAAGCAGATCGTTGATACGCCGGAGACGGCCGATCTCTTCCTGGTCGCCGGGGACGGCATGACGACCGATGCAGGGATCGCCTGCATCGACGAGTACCGGGACAAGAAGCAGATGATATTTCTCGGGCCGTCGACCGCCGGGGTCAGCGGCCTTATAAATCTCGAGCACTGGTGTCCCTACGGACGATGAATACCTTTTTTTAGGAAAGAAAGGATTATACAAGAGTATGCTTTTCGGCTCTTCCGGAATCCGGCAGGAGTTCGGTCCCGACCTCGTCGATCTCGCGCTCCGTATCGGAGCAGCTGCTGCAGACGGTGTGTCGGAGGTCGTCATCGGCCGGGACACCCGCATGACCAGCGAACTGCTGGAACACGGCGTCATCGCCGGGATGCTCTCGGCAGGTGCAACCGTTTATACCTGCGGCATCGCGCCCACGCCGACAGTCGCCCACGCGACAGGATGCGTCGACGCAGGATGCATGATCACCGCCTCGCATAATCCCGAGTCCTACAACGGGGTCAAACTGCTCAATCCCGACGGATCGTCGTTCACCCTCCGGCAGCAGGCGGCGATCGAGGAGGCGCTCCGCGCCACACACTGGAAGAACTGGGATGAGCAGGGGCACGTCTTTCCCGTCGACGCGGTGGACGCACACCGGGAGACGATCCTCGATCGGGTCAGCCTGGAGAAGCCTGTTGCGGCCGTGCTGGACTGCGGCAACGGGGCGGGAAGCGTCATCACCCCCGATCTTCTTGCCGGTGCAGGGGCAACCGTAATCGGCCTGAACTGCAATGTGGCAGGACGGTTTGCCCGCCCATCGGAGCCGCTTGAAGCAAATCTCCCCTATATCGGCGAGATCGTCCGGCGACGGGAGGCCGCATGCGCGGTGATCCACGACGGCGATGCCGACCGGATGATGGCATTCGATGAGCGGGGCCGTTATATCGATGGAGACCACCTCCTCATGCTCTTTGCGAAATACCTCGACCGCAAGCGCGTGGTCACCACCGTCGACGCATCCATGGCGATCGAAGAGGTCGCAGAGGTCCGCCGCACGCCGGTCGGCGACAGTTTCGTCTCCGAAGAACTCCTCTCCTGGGGAGACTTCGGCGGGGAGGCATCGGGGAGCTGGATCTTTCCCGAACACTCCTACTGCCCGGACGGGGTCTACGCGGCGGCCCTGCTCTGCGAGATCGCGTCGGAGTGGTCGATCGCCGAAGAACTCGACCGGATGCCCCGGTATACCCTTCTGCGGGAGTCATATCGCATCGAATCGCCACGGGAGGTCATGGCGGCAATGGGGACAGACGAACCGACGCATGGAATCCGGTTCGAGGACGAAGACGGCTGGTATCTGATCCGGGCAAGCGGCACCGAACCGAAGGTCAGGATCACAGCCGAGGGGAGGACGCCCGCAAAGGCAAAAGAGATGCTTGCCCTGGGGCAGGGCGCCCTTGAGCGAGCAAAACGTATTCTGGAGTGAGTGTATGCAGTGTGTCGTACTGGCAGCAGGAGAGGGAAAACGGATGCGGCCTCTGACCGCCCGGCGTCCGAAGGTGATGCTCCCCATAGCCAACCGCCCGATGATGGAACACCTGGTCCTCGCGGCTCACGGCGCGGGGATAACCGACTTCATCTTCGTCGTCGGTTACTTCGAACGCGAGATCCGGAACCACTTCGGTGACGGGAGCAACTTCGGCGTGAATATCACCTACGTAACCCAGCGGCATCAGCTCGGCACCGCCGATGCCCTGCGAGCGACGGCGGGGATGGTCACCGGCCGGTTCCTCCTCTTAAACGGGGATATGGTCCTTAAAAGGGATGACATCGGGAAATTTTGCCGGATGGACGCCCCCTGTATGGGCATACACGAGACGGACCACCCGCAGGATTACGGCGTGGTGACCGTGGAAGGGAACCGCATCATCGGCCTTGAGGAGAAATCCGAAGCTCCGAAGAGCAACCTGATCAATGCAGGTGCCTACCTCTTCGAGCCCGACATCTTTGATCTCCTATCAGGGCTCAAGATATCGGGACGGGGCGAGTTCGAACTGACCGATGCCCTCGACTCTTACATCAGGGAAGGGGCGCTCAGGGCATATCCGCTGGAATACTGGCTCGACGTCGGACAGCCGTGGGATCTTCTCGACGCAAACGAGGCGCTCATCTCCTCGCTCTCCCACGAACGGCACGGCACTATCGAGGACGGGTGCACCGTCCCGGAGACGGTCAGCGTCGGGAAAGGAACGGTTATCCGGTCCGGGACCTACATCGAAGGCTCCTGCGTCATCGGCGAGAACTGCACCATCGGCCCCCACGCCTATATTCGGGGCTCCGCCGCCATCGGGGACAACTGCCACATCGGGCACGCGACCGAGATCAAGAACTCTATCGTCATGTCGGGGACAAAGATCCCGCACTTCAACTACGTGGGTGACAGCATCGTCGGGAGCGGGTGCAACTTCGGGGCAGGCACCAAGGTCGCAAACCTCAGGCACGACAACGGAGCGGTGAAGGTCTGCGGAAAGACCACGGGGCGGAGGAAGTTCGGCGCCATCATCGGTGACGGCGTCCTCTTCGGGATCAACTGTTCGGTGAACGTCGGAAGCATCGTCGGCAGCAACGCAAAGATTGCTCCCCACTCCCTTGTGGAAGGGTGCATCGATGACGGTTCTACCATCAGGTGATATGATGCAGGCAGTTATTTTAGCAGCTGGAGAAGGAAGCCGCCTGCGGCCGCTCACCCGGAGCAAGCCCAAAGCCATGATCCCGGTCGCAAACCGGCCGATCATCGAGTACGTCATCGACGCCCTGCTGGAGAACGGGATCCGCGACATCGTGGTGGTGGTCGGATACCGTAAAGAGGACGTCATTCGGTATCTCAACAGGCTCGACGCCCCGATCCAGGTCGTCGTGCAGGAACGGCAACTCGGGACCGCAGATGCTCTCCGGGCAGCCAGATCAGAGATCACGAAAGACTTTCTGGTCCTTCCCGGCGATAACTACGTCAACGCGGAATCGATCGCCCGGATCAAGAAGGAGCAGAACGCCATGCTCGTGGCCGAGCATCCGAACCCCTCGAACTTCGGCGTCGTCGTGATCCGGAACGGTCTCGTCCGCGAGATCATCGAAAAACCCGAAGACGCCCCGACGTTCACGGTATCGACCGGGATATACTCGTTCACCCCCGACGTCTTCTCCTACCTCCAGACGAACGAGATCCCCGACGCTCTCGCCGCCATGATCGCGTCGGGCCGCCGGATCCGGGCTATCCCGGCAGATGACTGGCAGGATGCTGTTTATTCCTGGGACCTCCTGAAACTGAACAGCCGGATGCTCCGGGGGATCACACCCGGGATCGGGGGAACAGTCGACGCATCAGTCATCCGCCGGGGTACCGTACGCATCGGCACCGGGACGACCATTGGCCCGAATACCGTGATCTACGGCCCCGTCACCATCGGGAGCAACTGCAACATCGGCCCGGGTTGCATGATCATGCCCAACACGAGTATCGGTGACCGTGTGGTGCTCGAGCCGTTCACCTATGTCGCCGACTCGCTCATCATGAGCGACGTCACGATCGGATCCCACTCGAGGATCGTCTCGGCGGTCTTCGGCCAGGGGTGCATCCTTGCCGACCATACCACCACCTACCCCTCCGCGAGTTTCATCGAGGTCGGAGGCCGGGTCCATAAGGAAGAATTCGGCGCAGTCCTCGGTGACGGGGTCCGTGCGGCACCATTCACAACATTTAAAAACTGCATAGCAGGTAACAGTGTTACTATTGAGGAGGGGAAGACAGTGGTCGGCCTCATCGAAGATGGCACCCGGGTGATGTAGATGTGCGGCATCGTCGGCTATGTCGGAAGGCGAGACGCAACGCCGGTCCTCATCCAGGGTTTGAAACGGCTTGAATACCGGGGATACGACTCATTCGGCATTGCAACGGTCGGAAGTGCGATCGAGATCTATAAGAAGACCGGCCGTATCTCGGACGGCGAGGCCGGCGCGGCTGATCTGTGCGGGTGTACCGGGATCGGGCATACCCGGTGGGCCACACACGGCGAACCGAACGACATCAACGCACACCCGCATATCGACTGCAGCGGCAACATTGCCGTGGTGCATAACGGGGTCATCGAGAACTACAGCGAGTTGAAGCGGCAGCTCGAGGGGCGCGGCCATACGTTCCGGTCGGAGACCGACACCGAGGTGATCGCCCACCTCATCGAGGAGCACTACGGCGGCGATCTCCTCGCAGCGGTCAACGCGACCCTTCCCCTGCTCGAAGGCTCATACGCCGTCCTCGCGATCGCGGGAGACACCCAGCGGATCGTCGCCGCCCGCGACGCGAGTCCGCTCGTCCTCGGCGTCGGGGATGCAGAAGTCTTTGCCGCCTCGGATATGACGCCGCTTCTCGAGTACACCGAACGTGTGATCTTCCTCGAAGACGGCGACGTCGCCGACCTTACGCCCGATCACCTCACTATCTACCACGGCGGCCGGACAGTGGAGCGCCCGGTCGAGCTGATCGCCTGGTGCGTCGAGGATACCCGGAAGGGCGGGTTCGCCCACTACATGTTAAAGGAGATCTACGAGCAGCCCCAATCGTTCTACGAGACCATCAGGGCGGGTATCAGCGATCGCGTGCGGGAGATGGTCCGGGAGGCAGACGAGATCACCCTGGTCGCATGCGGGACATCCTACCACACCGCCCTGGCCTTTAAATACCTGGCAGAATCGCTCTGCAGCATTCCTGTACGGGTCGAGGTCGGGTCGGAGTTCAAGTACTTCACCCCACCCCTCCACGGCCTCGTGGTTGCGGTCTCGCAGTCGGGAGAGACGGCGGATACGATAGCCGCATTAAAGAAGGCGAAGGCCCGCAACTGCCCCACGCTCGCCATAACCAATATGCAGGGAAGCACGGTCACCCGGATTGCTGACGAGACCCTCTTGATGCGGGCCGGCCCCGAGATCGGCGTTGCCGCAACCAAATCCTACATGGCACAGCTTGCGGCGCTGATGCAGATTGTCAACCTGCGCTGTGAGGGGGCGTTCGACGACGTCCTGTCGCACGCGCACCTGGCCATCGGGGATGTCCTCCTCCAGGATGTCAGGGAGGCGGTCAACCTTTGTTCAAAGGCCGAGCACGTCTTCTTCGTGGGACGGGGGCCGTTTTACCCGGTCTCAATGGAAGGCGCCCTCAAGATGAAGGAGATCAGTTACGTCCACGCCGAGGGGTATGCGGCGGGAGAACTCAAGCACGGGCCGTTTGCCCTCCTCACGGAGGAGACTCCGGTGGTCGCTATCTGCACCCCGGGATCGACCTACGGTGTGATGGCCTCGAACATCAAGGAGATGAAGGCAAGGAAAGCGCCGGTCATCGCTCTCGGGGTTGCCGGCGATACGGAACTCCCCGAGATCGTGGACATCTTCATCCCTATTCCGAACACACACCTTCTGGTACAGGTGCTGACCGCATCGGTCGCCCTCCAGCTGCTCGCCTACCATACCGCCTGTGCGCTGCAGCGGGACGTCGACAAACCGCGGAACCTGGCAAAGAGCGTGACCGTTGAATGATTGAGTATGGACAGAACGCCCTCGGCGAAGGGGCGACGATATTCGAGCCGGTGACCATCGGGTTTCCCTCCCGCGACCGGATAGGAGAGGAAGACTACCCGGGCGCTACCATCGGAAGGAACGCAGTCCTCCGGTCGGGCACCATCATCTACTGCGACGTCGCGATCGGTGACGCCTTCCAGACCGGCCATAACGTGCTGATCCGCGAAAAGACGACCATCGGCGACCGTGTCGCGATCGGGACGGCGGCGGTGATCGAGGGCGACTGCACGATCGGCGACGATGCGCGTCTTCAGAGCCTGGTCTACATCCCGACCGGGGCCCGGATCGGTGACCGGGTCTTCATCGGTCCGAATGCCGTGCTGACAAACGACCGCTACCCCCCCGGCCCTCACGAATCCCTCCGGGGCCCGGTGATCGGGAATGATGCCGTCATCGGTGCGAACGCAACCATCCTCCCCGGCGTCACTGTCGGGGAGGGGGCGTTCGTCGCCGCCGGTGCGGTGGTGACGAAGGACGTCCCGCCCGGGATGCTCGCGGTGGGAGCGCCGGCACGGTTCCGCCCGCTCCCCCCTGAAGCGAGGCGGCGCCGGTGAAGATTCCCGTCGCCCGGCCGCTCGTCGGGGAGGAGGAGGTCGAGGCCGTCGCTGATGTGTTGCGATCGGGGATGCTCGCCCAGGGGTCGGTCGTCACGGAGTTCGAGTCCCGTTTTGCCGAATATTGCGGCGTCACGCACGCCGTCGGTGTCAACTCGGGCACCGCGGCGCTCCACGCGGCCCTGCTTGCTGCAGGCATCGGGCCGGGGGATTCGGTGGTCGTCCCGGCGTTTACGTTCTTTGCGACGGCGTCGAGCGTCTCGATGTGCGGGGCGACGCCGCTCTTTGCGGACGTCGATCCGCGGACGTTCAACATCGACCCTGACTCGGTCGCGGCCCTCATCCGGCCCGACACCCGGGCGGTCATCGGGGTCCACCTCTTCGGGCAGCCGTTCGACGTCGCTGCCGTCCGCGAGGTCTGCGACGACCATAACCTCATCCTCGTCGAGGACGCGGCCCAGGCGCACGGCGCGGAGTATCACGGGAAACGGGTCGGGAGCCTCGCCGATCTCGCCTGCTTCTCGTTTTACCCGACAAAGAACATGACCACCGGCGAGGGGGGCATGGTCACGACCGACGACGACCACCTTGCTGAGAAGGTCCGGCTCCTCATCAACCACGGGCAGAGCCAGAAGTACCTCCATACTGTCATCGGCTACAACTACCGGATGACGAACATCGACGCCGCGATCGGCCTCGTGCAGCTCGGGCGGGTCGAGAGGTTCAACGAGCGCCGGATTCATAACGCCCGCTACCTCGACCGCCACCTCGCGGGGACGGGGCTTGTCACGCCCTATGTCGCGCCGGCCGTCCGGCACGTCTACCACCAGTACGTCGTGAAGGTCCCCGCCGGCTACCCGCTCTCAAGGGACGCATTTATGGGCGCTCTGGCCGACGCGGGGGTCGGGACCGCGGTCCACTACCCCATCCCCGTCAGCCGGCAGCCCGTCTATGAAACCGAGCACGCTTATTGTCCGGTTTCGGACGACCTTGCGGCAACGGTCGTGAGCCTCCCCGTCCACCCATCGGTGACGGACGAAGAACTGGCGTATATCCGTGAGGCGGTGCGGAGTATCCGGGCGGTATAACCAGGTTTCTAGATATTCATGAGAATCCTCCTCGTCTCCACCCAGGACTACATTCACCACCCGATCCCGTCGAGGCACCACAACATCTTCGAGGAGATCGCCACCCGGCACGAGGTTCACGTCCCCCACTTCCACGTTAGCAGGGGAAAGGAGCGCGAGACTCTTCTTCACGTCCACGAGGCGACGCGGTTTCCCGTCGAGAGCCCGCTCCTCCACTACACCCTGAACGCACCCTGCCACTACCGGGTCATCCGCGATATCATCCGCGACCACGAGATCGACGTTGTCGTCGGGGCTCACGTCCTCGCGGGGACGGCGATGGTTCGGGCGGCAGAGAAGTCCGGCGTGCCGGTGGTCTTCGACCTCAAAGACTGGTTCCCCGACTCTGCCGCGGCCTACTACAAGAACCCTGCGATTAAGTGGCTGCTCCAAAAAGGCGTCCTTGCCGTAACCCGCTACAACCTGGACCACAGCGATGTCGTCACGACGGTCTCCCCCGGGCTCGTCGCGAAACTCAAAGGATACGGCTACGATGCGGAATTGATCACGAACGGCGTCGATACCGACCTCTTCCGACCGATGGACGGTGAGGTGATGCGTTCAGCCCTCGGGATCGCCCCCGATGCCTTCGTGCTCGGGTTTGCAGGGGCGGTCGAGCGGTGGTACGCCCTCGACGAGGTGATCCGGGCGTTACCGGAGGTTCTCAAGAAGCACCCGAACGCAGAACTCCTGATCGTCGGCGGTTCTCTCTTCACCGGCTACCTGGACGAACTGCGGGCGCTCGCGGCCCACCTCGGGGTTGCCGGCCGGGTGCACTTCACCGGCGCCGTCGATTATCGCGACCTCCCCGGCTACATCGCACCGATGGACCTCTGCCTCATTCCGCTCTCCCCTCCCCAGTGGATCGATATCGCGCTCCCGAACAAGTATTTCGAGTACTCGGCATGCGGAAAGCCGATCCTCTCCACTCCTATCCCCGACATGCTCGGGATGGGCGGCGACCATATCGCCGTCTACCGGAATAGAGTTGAGTTCTTCGAGCAGGTCGACGAACTGGCTCTCTCCCCGGGGAGAGCACCCGCCGGGATCGAGGAGCACAGCTGGAAGAAGAAGGCGGATTTATTTGAGAGGATCTTTGCGCGGTTGGTGCAGAAACACTAAAACTTACTTCTTTTTTCCGGCGTCACAAATACGCCAAGATTATTAATGGTTCGAAGGGAAACAAATTCGTAACAAGGAGTGTCCGATGGCTCAGATGGATCTCAAGAAATATCAACCATATATTATCATAGGTGTTATTGTTCTGTTTGCCCTGCTTACGCTCTGGACGCGGGGTATCCCTTCAGAAGGCCTGGTGACCGCCGAAGGCGTCAATCTCCTGGGCAACGATCCCTGGTACAGTCTCCGCCAGGTCGAGCAGACCGTCGCGAACTTCCCGGGCTACGCCTGGTTCGACACCATGACGCTCTACCCGACCGGCGATGTCATCTATTGGGGACCACTCTTTGTCCAGATCATTGCAGCGCTCTGCGTCCTCACCGGTGCAGCGACGCGCCCCGAGATCATGGTGGTGGCGTCCTGGGTTCCGCCGCTGATGGCCGTCGCGATGGTGCCGGTCACCTACCTGCTTGCGAGAAAGATCGCAGACTGGAAGACCGGCCTCATCGCGGCGGGCCTGATTGCGGTCATCGGCAGCAACTACGCCTACCGATCCCTCTTCGGCTTTGTCGACCACCACATCGCAGAAACGCTCTTCTCGACGATCTTCGTCCTTGCCTACGTTGCAGCGCTGCTCGCGGCGCGCGGCCGGCCATTCTCCTTCGCGGACCGTGGCAGCCTGAAGATCGAGACCCTGAAGATTCCGGTAATAACAGCGGCCCTCGCCGGTATCGCATACCTCCTCGGATTCTTCAACATGCCGACGATGATCCTCTTCGCGCTCATCGTGGCGGCTTTCACCCTGGTCCAGTTCGTCCTGGATGTCTTCCAGGATAGATCGGGCGACTACCTGGTCCTCGTAAACGCTGTCGTATTTGGGGTGGCGATCATCGGGATGGCGGTGTTCGGTTTCCCGCATCCCGGCCTTGACCTCTCCCGCTACACCGTCGGGCACGTCATCGTCTACGCCGCCCTCATCGCAGGGACGCTCGCTCTCTACGCACTCTCGGTCTTCCTGAAAGACCGCCCGAAATACTACTTCCCGGCCGCGCTCGCGGGCATCGCGGCACTCGCCGTCGCGGTGCTCTACATCGCCCTGCCGGAGATCTACAACCTCCTCATATCGAGCCTTATCTCCTTCTTTGGGGAGGTTGCGGTCACCACGACCGTCCAGGAGGCACGGGCCTGGTCATTCGACGCAGCCTGGATGACGTTCCACTGGGGCCTCGTCCTCGCGGCCGGCGGGGCTGCCGCCCTCCTCTGGCAGAACCGCGAGAAGGTGAACCCGGCCCACGTCTTTGTCCTGATCTGGACGGGGATCATCCTTGCCTCGACGGCTGCGCACGTCCGCTATGAGTACTACCTCGCCGCAAACATCGCCCTGCTCTCAGCGGTCTTTGCAGGCGCGGTTATAGACGCGACCTGGAGAGACGTTGCACGTCTCCTTGGAAGAGGGAGCGGCAGCAAGGCAACCTCCAGTCCGGCGGCCGCCGAGAAGCAGGAGGCGCCGGCAAAGAAGGGCAAGAAGGGCGGCAAGGGCCCCGAGGTCAAAAAAGCGAAGGCATCTTCGAAGAATCAGCCGGACTACCTCAAGGTCGGAGCCTTCGCGGCGGTCGTCGCCGTCACGCTCCTCTTTGCCGGGACGTCTCTCCAGGGGAACATAGCCCTCGCCACCAGCGCAAAGTACTCCGGCATGGACTCACAGTGGATGGAAGCCCTCGGGTGGATGGGTGAGAACACCCCCGATCCCGGCGTCGATTACTACGCAATCTACGACAAAGAGACCTTCACCTACCCCGAAGAGGCCTACGGCGTCATGTCCTGGTGGGACTACGGCCACTGGATCACCTTCCTCTCGAAGCGGATCCCGAACAACAACCCCTTCCAGCATGGGGTTGCCGGCCCGAACGGATCGGCCCAGTACTTCGTCTCGACCTCAGAAGAGACCGCAAACCGGATCCTTGACAACATTGGCACCCGCTACGTCGTTACCGATATCCAGCTCGATACCTCGAAGTTCCACGCCCCGGCGACCTGGGCCGACCCCGACGTGGGTCAACAGCCCTTCCAGCCCTACTTCCTCGTCCCGGCGAGCGCGGGCTCGACAAACTACCAGGCGCTACCGTTCAACACCCAGGAGTACTACCTGACGATGGTCTCACGGCTCCACAACTTCGACGGGTCCATGACCGATCCGACGTCGCAGGTGATCTATGCCGAGTATCGTGACGCGGAATCGGCAAATACCTCTCTCCCGGTCATCACACGCACAGAGCAGATGAACGCAACCGCAGGCGCGGCTGCCGTGGAGACCTACAATAAGAACGCGCCGGCGGGCTCCCATGCCACGCTCCTGAACATGTACTACCAGTACCAGGGCGACTCGGTCCTCCAGCCGCTCGAGCGGGTGCCGGCACTCCAGCACTACCGGATCGTCCACGAAACGCCCGGAAACGTCTACGGCAACGTCGGTGAAGGCGGACCCGACCTCAAGGCGGTCAAGATATTTGAGTATGTCCCGGGAGCCACGATCAAGGGCGAGGGGATCATCGAGGTGCCCATCGTCACGAACACCGGCCGGGAGTTCACCTACCGGCAGGAGAGCGTGAACGGTACGTTCGTCGTTCCATACGCGACGTCCGGATGGTCGGGCGAGGTGAAGGCGACCGGGCAGTACCGGATCGCGGGCACCGGCCAGACGTTTGACGTCACCGAAGAGGATATCCTGCAGGGACGCACCATCAACTAACGAGGATGCGCTCTTCAGTCATCTACGGTGACATCTTTACCCGGCACGATATGGAGACCCACCCCGAGTCGGGCGCCCGGTTACGGGCAGCCCTCTCCGGGGTTCCGGCAAACGTAAGGTGGCGCCCCCCGGTGCGAAGTACCGAGAGCGATCTCGCGCGGATCCACGATCCCCGATACGTTCGCTGGGTGCGGGAGATGGCAACGGGGACCTGTTTTCTGGACGTGAACACCTACGTCACCTGCCACTCGTTCGAAGCAGCACTGTATGCCGCCGGATCGACTTTTGCAGCGGTGGAGCGTGCGCTCGACGGCGAGCACCTCTTCGCTCTGGTCCGCCCCCCGGGGCACCATGCCGAGCCCGACCGGGCGATGGGGTTCTGCATCTTCAACAATGCCGCCGTCGCGGCGGCGAAAGCGCTCCTGTCGGTCGACCGGGTTGCTATCCTCGACTGGGACCTGCACCACGGCAACGGCACCCAGACGGCTTTTTATGGGAGCGACCGGGTGCTCTTCTGCTCGGTGCATGAAGAGAACAGTTTCCCGAAGACCGGGTGGGTGGACGAGATCGGCACCGGCAGGGGTCGGGGCTACACCCTCAACGCCCCGCTTGCGGCAGGGTCCTCCATCGCCGATTACCGGTATGTCTTCGAGAAGGTCTTCATCCCGGCGCTCGTCCGGTTCCGGCCCGACGTCCTGATCATCTCGGCAGGGCAGGATGCCCTTGCCGACGACGAGCACGGGCGGATGGATCTCGAGCCCGAAGACTACGGCGTGCTTGCCGGGACGCTGATCGACGGCACGGACCTCCCCCTCGCGCTGACGCTCGAAGGAGGCTACGGTCCGTCGCTCGGGAAGGCTATCCACGCGATATTCCAGGCCATCGGGGGGAAACGGTTCGAGCCTGCCGAGAGGCCGCTGAACCGGGGCACGGAGAGGGTCGTGGATCTCCTGAAAAAGGTCCGGTTCTGTTGAATGCGACGCTCCGCAAGGAGCGGAGCTTGAGAAAACGCGAAGCGTTTTCGAGTTGCGACGGGCCGAAGGGCCGGAGCACGAGCACCGTCAGGTGCGACGTGCGACTTCCCCGCAAGGGCCGGAGCACGAGCACCTAGCGGCGTTCACCCTTCGATCGCGCCGCGGAGGTGAGGGGCAGGTATCTCCGGGACTAAAACCCGGGGAGATTCGCGCCCTGCCCTGGTCGCTTCCGGTCGGGGTCCATATACGAGACCTCAAACCCGGGAACGATGACCCGCACCACCGGTATCGGGGTCCTTGAGAGGTCGCAGACACAGACCCGGTCGGTGTGCACCGCGACCTCCTCGATCGTCCGCCGGATGTCGAGGTCGAACCGCGTGGTGCTCGCATCGGGAACGTCGGCGACATCGACGGCATCTGCATCGGCAAACCACATCCGGTTGATCCGCTTCAGCCGCTCGTATCCCGCCTTCCTGAGGATCATCTCGCGCTGAGGGTCATTGCGGCCACCCTGGAGATAACTCCCCCGGCTCTGGGCGACCTCAGTCAGGGCGCGAAGCACCGCGATCTCGGGGCAGGTGTGCGTTCCCGACCCGATGACGAGCATCGCCGGGTCTTTCATGACAGTGTCGTCCGCAGCGGCCGCGACCGTGGGGATGCCGGTCTTCCCGTTGAGCAGCCAGAGGTGGATATCGATCCCGTTCTCCTCGAACCGGTCGAGGACTTCGCGGGCAGCGCACTCTTTCTCGACGGTGAGGCGGCAGCCGAGGTCGCGCTTCTGCTCGGCAACGCTGAGCGCGTCCCGCTCGATCACCTCGAAGAGGGCGTGCAGGATCGCCTCTTCCATGACGTTTCCCGACGCAAGCCCGTTCGAATCGCTCCGAAAGAGGGGTATCGCCATGCCAAGCGAGTCGTAGGGATGGAAGACGGCGTTACTCGGGACATAGGCCTCCTCATCGTTTAAGATATCCCACACCGGTGTCCAGTGGAGCTTCTCCCCCTGCTCGAGTTTCCGCGGGATGATGAGGTCTTCGGGGTGCACTGCCCGCCCCGGACCAATCTCCTCGTAGGTCGCGTATTCCATCCGGTCACCCCGATACTCAGCGCAGTAACGCTCGAGCGCCTCCATCATCGCCGAGACCCGGGCATGGACCGGTTCTTTCCCTTTTCCCGCATGGACGCGAACCGCTCCCCGGGCTGCTCCCGGCCGAACCGCCGAGTAGACCGGGATCCCGAGGCGGTCCAGGGGGGTGACGTCGATGATCTCGGTAACGCCGATCTCTGTCATCAGCGGTTCAACAGCGGCCCGTGTCTCTTCGGGAGAGCGGGAGCGGTGCGTCCCGTCAAAGTACAACTTCTCTACCGGGTGAATCGTGATTGGCATTCAAGATACCTTGGAGGTGATACCTTAATAGTATGGCAGATGTACCCTACCATGCTATGAGCACGGATGATGTAGCAGTGGGCGCAGTCGTCCGGTACCCCCGCACCGGGACGACCGGCAAGGTCGTGCGGGTCGAGGAGATCGACGGCTGGAAGTACGCCGAACTCGACAGCACGGGACTCTATTACCGGGTGGACAAACTCATCAGCACCGACCAGTCGACCGGCGACGCAAAGAGAGGAGAGCGCTCTCTCGATGAATACCTCAAGGAGCACAAAGAACTCCAGAAACAGCTCGAAGAGGTATGGGAGAAAGGGATCGACCAGAGCTGCGAGGGCGGCGGTTAACTCTCGACCGGTATGGTGGTGAGTTTCACCGCCTCAACACCTTTCTGTGCCATCAGCCTCTCGGTAATATCCTTCAGTACGGTCCCGTCCCCCCGGATCAGGATCACTTCAAGACACTTGTTGTGAGTCACGTGTGAGTGAAGGGACGCCTGGATGTTCTGTGCGTACTGGTGCTGGATCTCGGTGAGCGTCTGCAGCAGTCCCCGCTGATCATGGTCGTAGACCATGGTGATGACACCCTGGCGTTCTCCTTTTACATCGGAGATCCACTGGTAGTGAGTGATGTAGCTTCGTATTGAATCCCGTATTCCTTCGGATCGGGAGGAATATCCCCGGAGGCTCAGGATCTCATCGAATTTGTCGAGAAGGTTCTTGGGTAGAGAGATCCCGATACGTGAAAGTTCGGTATCACCTGACATATTACGATCAGTTCCCATATATCTCTTCATGGGGTATAAATATTCGCTAATAACCAATGCATTATTCATACTTCGTATGCCGAACGGTCGGTGGCATGCAGGGATCGACCGGCGTGCAGTATAATAGCGCGATAGAGAACGGCAGAACAATCACTACCGATTATGTATAAGTAGTGTCACTATATATTGGATAAGGAGGTTCGAAAACTTTTGCGAGATGCATTCATTCCCGGTGTCAATATTGGGCTCGTAGGTCATGTCGATCACGGCAAGACCACTCTCGTCAGCGCGCTGACCGGTACCTGGACGGACAGGCACAGCGAGGAGATCAAGCGCGGCATCTCCATCCGGCTTGGCTATGCAGATACAACGTTTTACAAATGTGAGGGATGCACAGGAACGGAGGCCTACTCGTCCCATCCCGAATGCCCGAAATGTGGAGGAAAGGCGGTTCCGTTCAGGACCGTCTCGTTCGTCGATGCCCCCGGCCACGAGACACTGATGGCGACGATGCTCTCCGGCTCGGCGTTGATGGACGGTGCGATGCTCGTTATCGCTGCAAACGAGGTCTGCCCGCAGCCCCAGACCAAGGAGCACCTGATGGCGCTCGAGCTGATCGGCATAAAAAAGATCGTCATCGTCCAGAACAAGATCGACGTGGTCACCCAGGCCGAGGCGCTCGAGCACTACAAGCAGATCAAACGGTTCATCAAAGGCACCATTGCCGAGAACGCACCCATCATCCCGGTCTCCGCGCAGAAGGGAGTCAATATCGGTGCTCTGATCCAGACCCTCGATGAGGTCATCCCGGAGCCCGAACGCAACCCGGACGTCGACCCGCTACTGTTTATCGCACGGTCGTTCGACGTCAACAAACCCGGCTGCAGCTGGCGGGACGTGAAGGGCGGCGTCATCGGGGGTTCGCTCATCCGCGGGGTCCTGCACGAGGGCGACGATATCGAGATCCGGCCCGGCCGGCAGGTCCAGATCGAGAACCGGACGAAGTGGGAGCCGATAGAGACGAAGATCACCTCCATCAACGCCGGTAAGACCAGCGTGACCGAAGCATCGCCCGGGGGCCTGCTTGGTGTCGCGACGAAACTCGATCCGGCACTGACGAAGAGCGATGCCCTCGCCGGACAGGTTGCCGGGCTCGTGGGAAAACTGCCGCCGGTCTGGGAACGGCTGAAGTTCAACGTCACGCTCATGGATAGGGTGGTCGGCGCGGACAGCGAGCAGATCATCGAGCCATTGAAGCATAAAGAGCCGCTGATGCTCTCGGTCGGGACCGCCGTCACCGTCGGCGTGATCGTGAACACGAAGAAGAACCAGGTGGAGGTCCAGCTGAAGCGGGCGGTCTGCGCAGAGGTCGGCGCACGGATCGCTATCAGCAGGCAGGTCGGCGGACGATGGCGGCTGATCGGGATGGGGATTCTGGTCGAGTGAGGGTGCTCCTCGATACGAACGCCCTCCTGATGCCGGCCCAATTCGGGATTGACCTGTATGACGAACTCATGGCCCTCTTCGGGGATTTCGAGCCGATAGTGCTCGAAGAGGTGATCGGCGAGCTCTCGGGGCTCGCCCGGGGCCGCGGCCGCGACGCGGCTGCCGCTCGCGTGGGTCTCGTGATGGCCCGGCGCTCGAAGGTCGTGCCGAGCGGGAGTGCCGCAGAGCGTGTGGACGATCGGGTGATCGAGTACGCCCGGCAGGAAGGCTGCATCGTGGTGACGAACGACCGGGAGCTCCGGAATACCCTCCTTGCCGGGGGAATCGACGTTGTGTCGATGCGCAGAGAAAGAACATTGGAGCTGATGAGGGGATAAAGCATGTACTATAAAATGACGCTGGAGGACAAGGTGCGCGTTCCGCCGCACCGTCTCGGGGAAGACCTGGAGAAGGTCATCCTCAATGTACTGCAGGAACAGCTGGAAGGCAGCATCGCAAAGGAGATCGGCATCTTCATTGCGGTTACGAAGATCCTTAACATCGGTGAGGGGGAGTTGATCCCCGGTGACGGCGCCGTCTATTACGATGTCAGGTTCGAGGCGGCGGTGCTCCGCCTGGCGCTCCAGGAAGTGATCGAGGGCGAGGTGGTGGAGACGACAAGTTTCGGCGCCTTCGTCAGCCTCGGGCCCATCGACGCCATGCTCCACGTGAGCCAGATATCGGATGAATATATTAACTACGACGAGAAGAACGGCAGGCTGATCTGTCAGGACTCGAAGCGATCCATCTCCGTCGGCGACGGTGTCCGGGCCCGGATCGTTGCACTCTCGTTGAACGAGCGTGAGCCCAGAGAAAGCAAGATCGGCCTCACCATGCGGCAGTCGGGCCTCGGGACCACCACCTGGCTGGAAGAGGAGCTCGAAGAAGAGAAGAGGAAAGGGGCTGCCTGAGATGGTCGTGCGTAAGAAAGTGCTTAAGGTCTGCCGCGAGTGCCACCGGGTCGTCGAGGGGGAGAGCTGCGTGATCTGCGGCACGGCCAACCTGAGCGAAGACTGGGCGGGCTACGTCGTGATCATCGATCCGGAGCACTCGGAGATCGCGAAGAAGATGAACATCACCATGGCCGGCCGGTACGCGCTGAAGGTCCGTTGATGCTCCGGCTTCCCGAAGCGCACAGGGATCTCTTCAAGAAGCCGTTCGGCACCCTTTATGGGAGTATCGGCGAACTCCTCCCCCGGCTCGAGGGGCGGACGATCTACGCTGTCGGCGATGTGGTGACCCACAATCTCCTCGCCGCGGGGGTTGTCCCGGATATCGCCGTCATCGACGGCTACACGATGCGCACGCCCTGCACCCGCTCACCCCTGCTCCGGGCGAGGAGGCTGACGGCGAAGAACCCTCCCGGCACGATCACCGACGAACTCGTGGATGCGATCAACGACGCGGTCCGTAACCCGCCCATGGTGATCTTCGTCGAGGGCGAGGAGGATCTCGCGGTCATCCCGCTCGTCCTCGCCGCGCCGGATGGGGCTGCCGTCCTCTACGGCCAGCCGAAGGAGGGGGTCGTCCTCCGGCTCGTCGATGCGGCGGCGAAGCGGGAAGCCGCATCTATGCTGAGCGTTTTCGTGCACGAGTGAGGAAAGGGACTATACCGTCACCCATACTGCACGTACATGCGAGCGAGAGCGGGCGTAAGGCAGGAGCAGGAGCACCGGGGAGAGGCCCGTCCCCGCGCCCCATCCCAGAGTATAAATAAATCTCTCAACAATATTTTAGGGATATCGATGGACTTCGAAATTACCCGTGATGTGAGGAACGAGGTGTTGAGCAGGAGAGAGCTTGAGTTTACTCTCACCTTCGACGGACCGACACCCTCGCGGAAGAGCATTCAGGAGAAGCTTGCCGCGCTGCAGAACAAGGATGCAAACCTTCTCGTGCTGGACCTTGAGCGGACCCGGTTCGGGAAGATGGAACTCTGCGGCCGTGCCCGGATCTACGACGACGAGGAGACCAAGACCTCGACCGAGAAGGCATACCTGCTCAAGCGTGGCGAGCCGAAGGCGGAGAGCGAGGCGTAACCATGGCAGCCAAGAAGCAGGTCTCGGCCAAGGGCAAGAGACACGAGTGCTACGAAGTCAAGGGCGATGCGGCGGTTCTGCAGAAGCGCCACTGCCCCCGGTGCGGCCCCGGCGTCCTGATGGCTGAGCACAAGGACCGCGTGGCCTGCGGCAAGTGCGGCTACACCGAGTTCCGGAAGTAGATCCTCACCTGGATACAAGATACGGACGCGGCATCGGCCGCGGCCGGCCTTTTTCTCGTAACGGAGCGATACCTGTTTTATGCCAGATGTAACACCCGATGACGGGCTGGTGCTGGGCCTTGAAGGGACCGCGTGGAACCTCAGCGCCGCTCTCTTCGGAGAAGACCTGGTCGCCCTCCATTCGTCGCCCTACGTCCCACCGAAGGGCGGGATTCACCCGCGTGAGGCCGCGCAGCATCACGCCTCGGAGATGAAGGAGGTCGTCTCCCGGGTGCTCACGGAGCCGGAGCGGATCCGGGCCATCGCCTTCTCCCAGGGGCCGGGGCTCGGCCCGTCGCTGCGGACGGTGGCGACCGCCGCACGCGCCCTCGCGATCGCCCTCGGCGTGCCGCTCGTCGGCGTGAACCACTGCGTGGCGCACGTCGAGATCGGGAGGTGGGCGACCGGGTTTTCGGACCCGATCGTCCTGTACGCGAGCGGCGCGAACACACAGGTGCTCGGCTACTTAAACGGCCGCTACCGGATCTTCGGGGAGACGCTGGATATTGGCCTCGGGAACGCGCTCGATAAGTTTGCCCGGAGCCACGATCTCCCGCACCCCGGCGGACCGGCCATCGAGAGGCTTGCGCGCGAGGGTGAGTACATCGAGCTCCCCTACACGGTGAAAGGAATGGACCTCGCCTTCTCGGGGCTCGTCAGCGCTGCCCAGGAGAGCAGCGCGAAGCTCGAGGACGTCTGTTTCGGCCTGCAGGAGACGGCGTTTGCGATGTGCGTCGAGGTAACGGAGCGGGCGCTCGCGCATGCCGGCAAGGACGAGGTGCTGCTGGTCGGCGGGGTCGGCGCGAACGGACGGCTGCAGGAGATGCTCCGCGTGATGTGCGAGGACCGGGGGGCGGCATTCGCCGTCCCGGAGCGGACGTACCTCGGCGACAACGGCGCGATGATCGCCTACACGGGCAAGGTCATGCTGGAGCACGGGGTCACGCTCTCCCTTGAGGAGTCGCAGATCCGGCCGGGCTACCGTGCGGATGAGGTGGAGGTTGTCTGGCGGACGGAACCCGGCGAGGTCTTCGCGGCCGGGCCGCACGAGGGCGGCGTCGCCCGGGGCGCGGAGGCGGTCGTGGAGATCGGGGAGGAGAACGTGGTCAAGCGCCGGACGAGCAAGCGCTACCGCAACCCTGCCCTTGACCGGCGGCTGATCGCGGAGAGGACACGGGCAGAGGCCCGCCTGATTGCAACGGCCCGGCGAGCGGGTGTCCCGACCCCGGTGATCCGGGATGTCACGGCGGATACGATCATCATGGAGCGCGTTCGTGGCGAGGTGCTGAAGTACGTCACCACACCGGAGACGATCCGGCTCGCGGGTGAGGTGGTCGGGCGGCTGCACGGAGCGGGGATCGTCCACGGCGACCTGACGACGAGCAACATGATCGTCCGCGACGGCCAGTGCGTCCTGATCGACTTCGGGCTTGCGTCCACCTCACAGGAGATCGAGGGGCGCGGGGTCGACCTCCACGTCTTCTTCCAGACGCTCGAGAGCACCACGGAGAACCTTGAGGAACTCAAAGAGGCGTTCATCGAGGGATATGCGGGCATGTTCCCGGGGGCGGACGAGGTCCTTGCCCGGGAGCACGAGGTGGAACTGCGGGGGCGCTACCTGTGAGGCTTGCGGTGGTGACGAGCAACGCCAACAAGGCGCGGGAGGTGGCCGCCTACTTTGCAGGGGTGCTGGAGGTTGAGCATGTTCCGCTGGAATGCCCGGAGTTCCGCAACGACGACGTCGGGGAGATCGCCCGGGAAAAGGCAGCGTTTGCCTACCGGGTGCTCTCGCGCCCGCTGATCGTCGATGACACCGGCCTTTTCATCGACGCGCTCCGCGGGTTTCCGGGGCCGTACGCCGCCTACGTCCACGACACCATCGGGAACGCCGGGGTGCTGAAACTTATGGAGAGCGTCAGGGACAGGAGCGCGCACTTCGAGACGGCGATCGCGTTCGCCCGTGAGGACGGCATCCGGATCTTCCGGGGCATCCTCCCGGGAACGATCGTCCCCCCCCGGGGGGAGGAGGGGTTCGGCTATGATCCAATATTCGAGCATGGGGGACAGACGCTCGCCGAGATGCCGCTAGCCGAGAAGAGCCGGATCTCTCATCGGGCGCGGGCGCTCCAGGCGTTCCGCGCCTGGGTCGAGGGGGAGACCAGAGAAGGCAGAACTGTTAATAGTAGCAAGCACGAATAGTACCAAACTGACAAGTGGTGTTTTCGACATGGCAAGATTTCCCGAAGCTGAAGCACGTCTGCTCAACGTAAAGATCTGCATGAAATGCAACGCCCGGAACGCAATCCGCGCGACCCGCTGCCGCAAGTGTGGCTCGGACGAACTCCGGGCGAAATCCAAGGAACGGAAGGCATAACGCACCCGGGCGCGCAGAGGCGGCACCCGGCATACTCTCTTTTTCGTGCAGTTTACGAGCGAGCGGGAGCGCCCTGCCCTTCAGGCACTGTAGTAGGTGACCTTTCTGCCCTCTTCGCTGTACTCGCCCCGGTAGGTCTCGATGTTCCGTTTGTAGCCGATCCGCTCCTCGAACCCGAGTTCGCGGAGCCGTTCGCGGACCCGCATCACATCCGCCTCGTCCGCCCAGTCATGGGTATAGACGTAGATGACCGATCGCTCGTCGCGCGAGTCCGGGTTCGGCTTCGCCGTGCTGACCTTCGCGGATATCCCGAGCGCTCCCTTCGCCGTCTCGTCCCGGACCTTCCTCCACGCCTCGTCCACCTCGCTCCCGGGAACGAAGATGAGCCATTTCCCCACCTGGTCGTCGTCGAGGCCTCGCGCGAGGGGTCCGGGGGCATCCTGGACGATCCAGTACATCCGGGTTGTCTTTGAGGGAACAACTCCTTCGCCTTCTCTCAGGGGTGCGTAGATTGCATCGATCCCGCCGAACCAGTGGAGGAGGGCTTCTGCGAGTTCCGGGTAGTCCTCCTGGAACCTCCCGAAGATCTCGCGGACGTCCGCCTCAAAATCAGCTTCCTGCTCGACAAGTTCGAACAGGTACGGGCCGCGGAGACGGAGTTCGCGGTTGAGGTAAACCTCAAAGATCCCGTACGCGACATCAGCCAGTGATTCCGGGTCGATCTCTACCATACGTAATGGTAACTGCCGGGAGAGTAAAAAGAATTTTGAAGTGTTACCGGCTGAGCCTTTCTGCAACAAGTTCCGCGGCCCGCTCCCCGGAGAGAAACATTCCCCCGAAGATCGGTCCCATGCGGCACTCCCCGGCAACGGCGTTTGCCGCCATTCCGGCAACGAAGAGGCCGGGGAAGACTTCTTTCGTGTGAGCGAGGATCTGTGACTCGGCACGCTCGGCCCACATGAAACTCTCGCCCTTCACCTTGAGTCCGCCGCCCTTACGCTCGATCATCCGGGCGATCACGGCGTCGTGGCCGGTCGCATCGACGGTGCAGGTGCAGGCCACGGTGAGGGGGTCGACGTGCAGCCCGGCCATCTCGACCGGTGTCCAGTTGATGACGAGGCCGCCGATCATGCCGTCGCCCCTTATCATGACGTCCTCGACGGTGGTGAGGTTGAAGAACTCGACGCCGGCGTCGCAGGCTGCTGCGGTGAGTTTCGCGACCGCTTCGACCGATTTTGCGACGTAGTAGCCCTCCTCGAACTCCCTGTAGGCGATATCGAACCGGTCGAGGAGCCGGCGGGCTTCTTCCTGGACGACGATCCGGGGAAACATCATCCCCCCGCCCCACATGCCGCCGCCGATGCTGAGTTTCTTTTCGATGAGTGCGCAGCGGACGCCCCGCTTGCCGAGGAGCGCGGCGCAGGTGAGTCCCGAGGGGCCCCCGCCGATGACGGCGGCGTCCATATCGAGGTGGTCGAGGAGCGCCCGGTGATGCTCCTCGAGAATGGCCCTGCTGATGGTCACTTCGTTCAGCGTCATCGGTTCTAATGTATATCGCCCTGGCACCATAAGGACACTGGCGCACGGTGGAGACGCACCGGATCACGGTTCAAACGGAAGCAACCGGAGAGAGTGGCACAGATCTTAATAGCGATCCGGTCCAATAGATATTCGTCATGAAGTGGACGCGCGACTTAGGTCTCACGATGAGGATGCTTTTGACGTCGTTCCTGCTCCTCATAGTCTACCTGATCTTCCTGGGAATTCTTTCCGCCCTGGGATTCGGCTTTGGGTTCCTTCTCTTCGTAGCTGCCGGCATGGCATTCATCCAGTACTTCTTCTCGGACAAACTGGTTCTCTGGAGTACCGGCACACGCATCGTCGGGGAGGACGAATATCCCGAGCTGCACCGGACAGTCCAGCGTCTCGCGACCGAGGCGGATCTGCCCATGCCGAAGATCGGGATCATGCAGTCACCCGTCCCCAACGCATTTGCCACCGGGCGGAACCACAAGAACGCCGTGGTTGCCGTCACCGACTCGATCATGCGGATACTCTCCAAGGACGAACTCGAAGCGGTTCTCGCTCACGAGCTCTCGCACGTGAAGAACCGGGATATGCTCACCCTGACCGTGGCGAGCTTCATCTCGATGCTGGCGTTCCTGATCATGCGGAACTGGTTCTTCATCGGCCTCTTTGGCGGCGGCGGCGGCAACCGCGACAGCAACGCGGGTGCGCTGATCCTGGTCTTCATCGCCTCGATCCTCGTCTGGGTCGTGAGCACCCTCCTCATCCGGGCGCTCTCCCGCTACCGGGAGTTCGCAGCGGATCGGGGCAGCGCCTACCTGACCGGCAACCCGAGGGCGCTCATCTCGGCTCTCCAGAAGATCAGCGGCCGGATGGATTACATTCCGGCGGAGAAGAAACAGGAAGTGGAAGGGGCAAACGCCTTCTTCATCATCCCGGCCCTCTCGGGCAACACCCTGATGGAGCTCTTCTCCACGCACCCGCCGCTGGAGAAGCGGGTGGCCGCCCTCGAGGAGCTGGAAGCGCAGCGGCGCGGGTACTAAACCCGCCCCGGCCCCTCCCCACCCAATATTTAATATTCAGCACGGTCAATCTATGTAGGCAGATCGTTCACTCGCATCGATGGTCTAGTGGTATGACTTTGGCCTTCCAAGCCAATAGCCCGGGTTCAATTCCCGGTCGATGCATGGGGCTCGTGGTCTAGCTGGTTATGACGTCGCCTTCACACGGCGGAGGTCTCGAGTTCGAATCTCGACGAGCCCATGATTCTTCCCCCTCTTGTCAAAATAAGGCCGGATTATAGATATTATTTGAACTTCGTAGAGTAGTGCCTCATCCGGTTGAGGCAAAACTGGCGGCCACGGATCAGGTGAAGATCCTTATCCCGGGCAAATTCGTCCCACTCCCACCGACCTTCCTGGGTCTCAACGGTTCCCGCGAAATAACTGGTTACATCTTCTTTTTTCAAGCCCTTCTCGAAGAGAAGCAGCACGTCACGAACCTCATGCTCGGCAAGTGCCTGTAACTCCATAGCTGCTGAGAGATTTGCATTATGCTCCATCGGCCCTTCGATAAAAAAGAAAATGATATGAATATGGCTTGATTCGCGTAATTTTGTGCTTGCTATACTGTTTATCCGGTGTTGAGATACTTCGGGGAGATGGCCTTCAGGATATCCAAGGTCCAACGACATTCGCGCACGATACCCTTCGGAGGTCAGGAAGTCACGGAAGTCTTCGAGAATTGCGATATTATCGCTTCTGAATGAGCCATAAATACCTATTTTTACGGTCCGTTTCAGATGCTTGAAATATTCCGCTTTTGAAGAGATCTCCTCAAAGAAATCCACAAGGATACTCATTATGTGAGAGGAAAAGTGTTACGTCTCGTTATGGTCACAATTTTATGACGCGTGTGCACCTATAAGTATAAATAGGTCACAGATCTATGACTTATCCTGGTGACGATATGGACCGCACAAAGATCGAGGAATGTCTGGCCGAGGTCCCGGCAGAGATCCGGAGCGCAGTGAGACCGCTCGACAACGATAAAGCCTGGGCAATCTATATCCTCCTGTTAAAACGGCAGCAAATGCGGTTTAACGAGATCAAGAACGAATTTAACGTCAGGTCGTCGGGAGATGTCGACAGGTACCTGAAAGGTCTTGTCAACGCCGGTCTGGTCTCAAAAGAAGCGAGGTGGCTGAGCGAGGCGGGAGACAATGAGGTAGCCTATTACGCTCCCACAGATTTAGGCAGATCTCTCCTGTCCGGGCTGTTCCAGAGTGTTTTACCGCAGGCGAGGCCGGCGCCGCATAACCCGACCGCCAGGAAAGAAGCACCCGCAGATGGAGAGTATGTGGGTATGTATCCGGATACCACCGAAGATCACAGTTCGATCCTCGTATGTCGAGATTCCCCTGCCGGGTACCGATCCGGAGGCGTTGGGCGCAGGCGGTCGCGTGTCATTACAAAGAGAGACCGATGGCGTTTGAAAGAAAGGTTGAAGCGAAGAAGAATCGGGTCGAGAAGTCCGGGCGGAGACTATCACTCGATGGGTACTACAAATACCCACTGTCTGAACCGCGGGTGAACCTGGAGGAGAGGAAGAATCCCCCTCACCCCAGCGTGGACTGACCCCCTCTCTTCTCCTTCTTCTCAGAGCGTATCCGCTCAAGCAGCGTCGATGCCGGCTCATACCCGTGCCCCTCCCGCCGGGCGAGTTCCGCCTCGGTGGGGACCAGCCGGCCGGAGAACGCCAGGGTGAGAATGGACTGCCGGAGAGTCTCGGTTTTTGCGTGTGCCGTGGCGACTTCGGCCCCGATCGTATCGGCGAGGGCGAAGAGGGCATCGAGGTGGCGGACGATCTCATGTTGCTCGGGGAGAGGTGGGAGAGGGACGTTAACGGCAACCCGATCCTTGATCGAGGACCTCTTCAAGTTGGGCAAAGAAGCGATCTCCCTGAAGGCAGTAAACCGATACTCGCGCCTCCCGGTTGCAAAATTCGTCGCAATGAATGTACTTCCGGTAGGGGAGGTCGTTCTTGCCGGGGTGAACCAAAAAACCTTCATCCAGAGCGTTGCTGGGTGGTGAAATCAGGAGGAGGCTAATAAACAATAATGCCGCACGGAATTCTGCTATGCTCAAGCCTTTTCACGTACACTGCATCTCATGTTTTTAATTCAGGTTTCAATTCAATTCCGGGACTGAATGTCAGGTAGTATCCGATCGTTACAAGCAGGGTGTCTATAATGATTCTGGACAACACATCGACTAAATAGCCGGAAAACAATAAGGGCATAAAAAGAAGGAACGTAGCCCAGTTAACTCCAAAAATCAGGAATCCAAATTTCGCTGCTCTACGTTCCAGGGACAACGTATTTCCGATATTCCCGAGCAATATACATACTATCCCGATACAGGCACCCATAAGGAGCGTCCAGAAAAATGTATAAAACAGGCTTGTCTGGTATCCGGATTGGATCACTCCTGTGAAATATGCAGCATATCGTCCAACCAGGAATATCCCTGTGAATATGGATACGGCCGTCATCTTCTGTCGAAGAGTAAACGGCTTTACCCCAGCATTCTCTCCTTTCTCAGCAGTTAGCAAACTCAATAGAATCGCCATTAAAAAAACAGGTATTGCATCACTGAGGCCAACCACGAATTCATTGATAATTGGATTGCCAAATAGGGATACTCCCTCCAGCATGGCAAAAAGCCAGATCAGCGCTATTGCAGACCCGTACCGCACCCCCGTTTTTACTCCTTCTCCCGGAATCACATCTCTGATGAGACAATAAACATAAGCAGCACCGGAAAAAGAGATTAGCGCCCAGAGAGAGACGGTAATCTCCATCCCGAGCAACTCTGCCACTATGCTATAGTTCGGATTCTCAGGCATAGTACTATATGCGTTTGTAACAAGATGAAGAACGATATCAAATAGTACGCAAACCACGACAACGGCTACAATTTTTACCCGTTTATCTATTTTCATACTATGGATACTTCCTTTCTAAGCCAGCTGCATACGTTCAAAAGGCTGACACAGCGGCTAACAGATCATCGTTCTTAAAGGTTTGAAGAAGTATATTCCATTGCGCGGGTATACCTGACAGACCTTTTTGCGTAAACACAATCCCTCTTTGACTATTCAGAAGATATGCCTTGCCAAATTCCTCTATAATGGTTATCAACCCCGCTCCCCTTCTCGGGGCAATTCTCGGCAATACGCAAGGTTCTGAAGAAAATCCGAAACCGGCATATCTGGTTCAGAACCAGAAACGGGCCGCTTCATGACGTGACTTTCACACGGCGAAGACCTCGTGTTTGAATCACGACGGGCCCATGGTTCTTCCATCTTCTGCGAAATTAAGACCTAGCTGCATGACGTCATAGATGGAGAGGAAAGGAACTTTTTTATGCAATAAACGGGTTTCGCACCCCCATGAGACTGCAAGCCCTGAACAACAGCACATCAAAAAGGTCACCGTATCTATTCTTCGCATTGGTCTACGCTCTATCTATTCCGCTCTGGGTGCTCAATGTCATTTATCCGATACACCTTCCCGTGGATAATCTTCCCGTGACGGACATCGTGGCCACGTTTACCCCGATGATATCTGCGTCCATCCTTGTGTACCGGGAAGAGAACCTTTCAGGAGTGAAGAATCTCCTGAAAAGAACCTTCGATTATGAGAGGATCACGAAAAAAGCCTGGTACATTCCCATCCTTTTCCTGACGCCGTTTATCTACGTGCTGACCTACGTGGTAATGCGTCTCCTCGGGCTGCCAGTCCCAACTGTCTGGAACCCGCCCCTTCTGACACCGCTCCTCTTTATTGCGTTCTTTTTTGCCGCTGCAGGTGAAGAGCTTGGCTATACGGGATATGTCACCGATCCCATGCAAGCCCGGTACACGGCACTGACAGCCAGCCTCATCATCGGATTTATCCATGCGATATGGCATGTCCCGTCGGCGATCTCAATCGGCTACACCCTGGGATTGTACATATGGGGAGTAATTGTACTGGGCGTTACTTTCCGGGTTCTGACCGTCTGGCTCTATAACAACACGGGAAAAAGCGTTTTTGCAGCCATACTCTTTCATGCCGTGACCAATACCGGAAGGAGCATATTTCCCGGTAGTCGTTCAGCTTTCGAACTCTACGACGGGGCTATCGGCTACGGGCTCATTGCCATCATGACCGTGATCGTAGTGTACTTATGGGGATCAAAGACACTAGCGCGATTCAGGTATACCCACAGAGCAGATTAGGCAGGGAATGCTGGCTTATCTTCACCTTCACTCTCCGGAACGGTGACGTGGCGGATTGTATCCCCACCATGGTATGCTTTCAGTCATGATGGAAAATCTTGAAATACTGATTATCCATTATGAAGGATCGGAGGATGGAAACATCCACTGCCTGGGCCAGGTCGTTCTGCTCTTGTTGCGGAACCCCTGGTAATTTTTACACCGATTGCCGACCGTAACGGAGCAGAATCCTTTATCCAGCATATGTCTGAAAAGGGGATTAAAATGTCAAAAATTGAGGAGAGCATAGAAATTAGCTGTCCGGTCGAGAAGACATACGCCTTTACGACCGATGCGGGGAGCTGGAATGCATGGCAGTCCATCATACTGGAAGCGGAGCAGACCTCTCAGGGACCTGTCGGTGTCGGCACAACGTTCAAAGGTGCCAGCCGCATGATGGGTCGTACCATGCAATGGACCGCCAGGGCAACCGAATGCGAGCCACCGAGGAAATTTGGAAAAAACATTACCTCAGGATCGTTATTCATCGAACAGCACAACACCTACACTCCCACCACGGATGGGATGAAATTTACTCTCACCTACGATGTGAATGCGAACGGATTCCTGAAGGTTCTGACTCCCATGATGGTCAGCTCGATGCGGAAAGAGCTCCAGAAAAGCCTGATCAACTTGAAACAAATTCTTGAGTCGGAGAACGTGAGTGCAGGATTATAGGTACGATGTCTCTATTAGGATAAGTTCAGGAGGTCATCCGAAAACACTCCAGAGTATGCGGGCGCAGGCCAACCGCATGAGTCCCAGGAACGAACGCTATGGGTATTCGTATCGGGGAGCGTGCCTCGTGGAAGACTCCAGCCATCTGGAGGACCGCTCGTTTGCCCCTCGTGCTTGTTGCCGCCTAACTCTGTACATCCCATATGCTGCCTTTCGCATCCTTCGTCCTCTTCGCGTGAGACTTTATTACTCTCTAGTGCCCGTTGTCTCCTAATTCTCTAAGATCATCGGGTAGAGCCGCTTGAGTTTCCTCCTCGCATCGGTTGTGGTGAACTGCCAATCCACGCCTTTTTGGGCCTGATTTCGGCTTCGGTTC
>Ga0208462_1000063_pt1 | contig 143313 bp, 131 predicted proteins | sample AD_SCU001_MetaG_FD_184452 | JGI IMG/M metagenome (GOLD analysis project Ga0208462, IMG submission 184452) | Active sludge microbial communities of municipal wastewater-treating anaerobic digesters from China - AD_SCU001_MetaG (SPAdes) (version 2) | ecosystem: Engineered > Bioreactor >...
GCATGCCAACACAATGATTTCATGTGTGAATAACGATAAGGGGAGGGCGCGGCTGGAGACAGGAAACAGCCCTTCCGGGATGGATTCGGGAGATGCTTCGTTCAACCGTCTTGAACGAAACGATCAGTCATATAAAAACCCCCCGGCGGGGAACCCGTCGGGGGACATATGATCCGCGGTTGCCGTCTCGCTGGGACGGGACTGAATTCCCTTTGTTGAACGAGTCGGTCTTCCTCGGGTGGCATCCACCAATAAGACCCTGACGCTCTTACTGTGTTGGTTCAGCCATCCGGAACGATAACGAGCACCGCAGAATCTGCTAACTTTTGATTTCCCCATAGAACGAACGAATTCCATTGTCAAGGGGGTCCGGGCGAGTCCGCCATCCTGCTGATATCACAAAACTATAATCGAGATCGGACGCCCCGATCGGGTCAGTCCCACTTCACCCCTCGTCCTTGAAGGCAATCCATCCAAATAATCAATAGTTTATGCATTGGAGCAGCGACAGGAGCGGGAAACACGGGATCGGTCCCGGTCTACGCCGTGATATGTCCATAGAAACACCCGCCTCCCGCGGGGCAGGCTTTGTTTTTTTTGCACGTCGCCCCTTCCTCTGCTATGGTCTCACGATTCCATAAAGTTGAGAAGGGAATAAAGGACGTTGCCATGCGCAAGCAGAACATACGGAACATTGCCATTATCGCCCATGTCGATCATGGGAAGACAACCCTGGTTGACGCCATGCTCAAGCAGACTGGGACTTTCCGGGAGCATCAGGAAGTTGCCGAGCGGGTGATGGACTCGATGGACCTCGAAAGAGAGCGGGGCATCACCATCATGGCGAAAAACACAGCAATATTATACGAAACCATCAAAATCAACATCGTCGACACACCCGGCCATGCGGATTTCGGAGGTGAGGTCGAACGAAGCCTCAACATGGTCGACGGCGTGATTCTACTTGTCGATGCCAGCGAAGGCCCGCTTCCGCAGACACGTTTCGTCGTCAAGAAAGCCCTGGCCAAGCGACTGCCCATTGTGGTTGTCATCAACAAGATCGATCGTGGCGACATCCGGATCGAAGAAGTCATCAACGAAATTTACGACATGTTCATCGATCTCGACGCCGGAGAAGAACAGATCGAATTTCCCATTCTTTATACGAATGCAAAGAAGGGAATCGCCCATCGGCAGCTGGGCGACGCCTCGGAAGACGTGAAACCGCTCTTGGACGTAATCTGCGAAGTCATCCCGGGCCCCGAGGCGGATGATGAGCAGATCCCTCAGTTCCTGGTAACGAACCTGGACTACGACCCTTATGTGGGGCAGATTGCCATCGGGCGTCTGCTGCATGGAACGCTTGCAATGAACCAGTTTTATGCCCTGTGTGGCGAGGAAACCGTCACGACGGGCATCCGGTTTTCCGCCCTGTATACGTTTCACGGCCTGAAGAAAAAATCCGTTGAGGCCGTCGAAGCCGGCGACATCGTCGCCATTGCCGGCATTCCGGCGATCACAATCGGTGACACCATCTCTTCCCAGGATAATCCCCTGCCGCTGCCCCGGATCCATGTCGACGAACCCACGGTCTCCATGATCTTTTCCGTCAACAACAGTCCCCTGGCGGGCAGGGAGGGAAAGTACCTGACATCCAGGCATCTTCTGGAACGCCTGGAAAAGGAGAGCCTCCGGAACGTCGCGCTCCAGTTGAAACATCTGGATCGCAAGGATGCCTTCGAGGTCTGCGGACGGGGAGAACTGCAGATGGCCGTGCTGATCGAGACCATGCGGCGAGAAGGATACGAACTGATGGTATCCAAACCGAATGTCATCACGAAGAGCATCGACGGCAGGATCTGCGAGCCGGTGGAGCGGGTGTTCATCGATGTCCCGGACGAATTCGTCGGCATTGTGACGGAGAAATTGTCGATCCGGAAAGGACGGATGGTTCAGCTCATCAACAGAGGAAGCGGCCGGATCAATCTGGAGTTCCTGGTTCCCTCCCGCGGCCTGATCGGATTTCGCAGTCATTTCATGACGGACACGAAGGGATCCGGGGTCATGAACACACTTTTCGAGGAATACCAGCCGTGGTTCGGACCAATCCCGCAAAGGGCCAGCGGGGCAATCCTGGCCGACCGGAGCGGACGGGTGACGACCTATGCCAGCCTGGCGATGGTGGATCGTGGGGAGCTGTTTGTCGAAGTCGGAACCGAGGTCTACGCCGGGATGATCGTTGGCGAGAGAAACCGTGCCGGCGACCTGACGGTAAACATTACCAAAGAAAAGAAACTGACGAATATCCGGAGCTCAACGGCGGAGGCTACCGTGACGCTGAGACCACCGCGTCCCTTATCGCTGGATCAGTCCATTGAATTTATCGCAGTGGACGAGCAGGTGGAAATTACGCCGCAGAGCATCCGCTTGCGCAAGTCGGAGCTTGATCCCATCCGGCGGATGTCGCTCCAGCGAAAGGAGGATCGAGAGACATGAAAAACCAGGCCGATCGGACGGCGATACGGATGCTGGACGCTGGATTCCGCAGAAATGATTTGATATGAAAAGACGCGTTTCGGGAGGCGGAGACCGGACGAGAATGTCCGGAAACAACAACCGGTTATGTCCTAGAAAAGGAGGGGGGCTTCAATGTTGAACCGATTCCGGCGGCGTAAAGGGGATGCAGGATTTACCCTCATCGAATTGATGATCGTCATTGCCATCATCGGTATCCTGGCAGCCATCGCCATCCCGCAGTTCACAGCCTACCGCACGAGGGGATACGAGGCCGCGGCGAAATCCGACGTGAAAAACGCCTTTACGGCGTCCCAGACGTTTTTCACCGACTCGCCGACAGCCACGGTGGATCTCTCGATCCTGTCCACAAGCGGCTTCAAGTCGACTGCCGGCGTGACGACCACGGTTGTGAACGGAACCATGTCCGGTCTGTCCATCACGTCCGTCCACGCAAGCGGAGGCAAAACCTATTCGGTGAACAGTACCGGCGCCATTTCGCCCTGACGGCAGGTGGAATATCCAGTGAAGGAGAGTGCGCTGCATGGAGAACGAAAGCAGCTGTGTTGAATTATGTCCGGGGGTTGCCATGGAAATGCCCATGCAACTCACCGTTGAGGGAATCGGGACCTTCAAGAGCCTTCTGATCGGGGCGGAGCACGGTCGATACCTGCTTGTGAAAATGCCGCATGTTCCGGACCTGGTCTCGAAGCTCTACCAGAAGAATCACGTCATCGTCCGCTATCTTCATTCCGGGAAGGTCTTCGGATTCCGGTCAACCCTCATCGGCGCGATCAAAGAACCCGTTCGCCTTTATCTCCTTTCCTACCCTGAGACCATTGAAAGCCACAACACGAGAAAGAATGAGCGTTTCGATTGCCTGATCCCCGCGTTCATTCACCTGGAGGGGCTCCCCGATGAGATGGAATGCAAAGGCTTCATCAACGACATGAGCATGGGGGGATGCAGGTTCCGGGCGAAGGCAAGCGCTTGCACGGATCTCGATAAACTGAATGTGGGCGATACGCTCAATCTCTCATTCCGGTTTCTCGGTGAGGAAACCATGCAGACGCTGGTCGTGGAACTTCGTTCCATGGTGGTGGACAAACAACAGGTGACGATGGGTTTTTCGATCAAGGACGGGATCGAAACGGAGCCTCAGACGAAAGCGTTGACGTTCATCCGGGAGATCATTACCAGCCTGCAGGAGTAAACCCTGCCGTATCGAAAGGCGAAGGGAAGCCTGGGAAAGGGAACGGGTCGTCCCTTTCCCAGGCTTCCCGGCTGATCATTTGCCTGCCGGCGGTAACCCGAGCATTTCCCTGGCCTGGGCAACGGTTGCAATCTCACGGTTCATCTCGAGGGCAATGCGCTTGACTCTGGCTACCAGTTGCGCGTTGCTCTTCAATTTCTCCCCCTTCCGATAATACATGTTGTCTTCCATGCCGACCCGGACATGCCCTCCCAGCAGGATTCCCATTGCGTTCATGGCCAACTGGAAAGGCCCGACTCCGATGACGGCGAACATGGATTGGGGAGGAAGCTCGTTGATCAGTCCCAGGAGGTTGGCCGGGGTCGGAAACGAAGAGGTCTGAAACCCCATGACAAACTGCACCATATAAGGGGGATCCAGGTTCCCTTCCCGGAGCAGGTCCTGCAGGACCCAGTACTGACCAGGATGATACAGTTCGATCTCGGGCTTGATCCCTTTCTCCTTCATGGTTTTCGCATAGAGATTAACATCGGCATAGCTGGCGGGAATGCACTGATCGAAGAGAAAACCGGGACGCGGATTGGGCAGAGGCTCCTTGCGATCCTTGAGGGGCATCTTGAGCATGAAAGGCCCCAGGTTCAGGCTGGCCATGTCCGGAGGCGGATCGGCAAAGAGGCAGCACATCCGCTGCTCCGTGGTCAGCCATGGCCCTCCCCCGGTGGTGTTGTTGATGATGATGTCCGGACAGCGCTCCCGGATGAGGCGGTTGATCTTTGAATAATCCGCCGGATCGGACGTCGTGAGAGACTGGTTGCCCGGAACGCGGGCATGAAGGTGAACGGAGACGGCCCCCGCCTTGTAGGCCTCGTAAACCGCATCGGCCTGCTCTTCCGCCGTCTCCGGAAGGTTCTCGTTCATTTCCTTGCCCTGCACCCCGCCGGTAATGGCACACGTGATGATCATCGGCGGGAATTTCGCCTGTACCGTCCGACTCATCCATTCATAAGGATTCCTGTAGTCCCAGATATACGAGTCTCTGCTCATCATGCCCTCCTTATGCAAATGTTGGTTGGTTAGGGGAATCCGACGATCCGCGGCCGTATGGATCTTTTTGATAAACAAATTCTCACGCCGTGTAAAGGACGGATATCCAATGGATATTATGATCGCGACAACGGGCCATGACGGCCTCGCCGACTGCTTCAGAGACAGAACACGCCGCCATGGAGCCTCGAATGCCTCCTGCCTTTCCCCCTGTGTAAACGCGGCAGGAACCCTGACGCGTGATGATGATTCGTCCTGGAAATCACTACCCGGGGGCAACGACGCTTGACAGGGTCGGCCTGCTGCAATATACTCGCATGCAAGTATATTGCAGGCAAGCATTGTGGGGATCCGCGCGTGAAATTAGACGATTGCATTTTTTTCCAGCTCGCCAAGGCGAGTCAGATGGGAAACCGTTTCCTGAACCACAAGGTCTCGGAACTGAACATCACGCCGGTTCAGGCCATGATCCTGGGGGCCCTCCATGTTGAAGACCGGATCACCTCCAGTGAACTGGGCCGGAAAACGGAACTGGACAGCGCCACCCTGACGGGAATCATCGACCGCCTCGAAGCGGCTCAACTGATCGAACGAAAGGGCAATCCGGCCGACCGCCGGTCCATCCAGATCCACTTGACGGATCAGGGCCGGGCCATGGGAGCCGAGGCTGCCCGGGTGATCGCCGAGGCCAACGTGGAATTTATGGCAAATTTATCGGAAGACGAGAACAGCGAGCTGCGGCGTCTCGTCGCGAAACTGCGGGCTTCCGCGGCAAGATCATGACGAATCGGGATTGAGCTCTTCAGCAAAGGAGGAAGACCATGGCTGCGACATTTCACACCGGCTGCGTGCTGTGCGCCCAGAACTGCGGACTGGTGGTCGAAGTGGAAGACAACCGCATCGTCAGGGTGAGGGGCGACAAATCGAACGCCCGCAGCGAGGGATACGTCTGCCGGAAAGGCATGAATATCGCCAACCATCAGCATAACGCCGACCGCCTGAAATACCCGCTGAAACGGGTGGGAGACCGGTTCGAGCGGATCTCCTGGGAACAGGCCATCGACGAGATCGGCGGCAGGCTGAAAGACATCATCGGGCAATACGGTCCCCGCTCCTTCGCATATATGGGCGGCGGCGGCCAGGGGTGCCATTTCGAGGCGGCCTTCGGCGTCCGCCTCATGCGGGGCCTGGGATCCCGCTACCACTACAGCGCCCTGACCCAGGAATTTTCCGGCCTGTTCTGGACCGGTGGGCGGATGTACGGACGCCAGAACATCCACATCGAGATCGATCCGGAGGAAACGGATTTCCTCCTGGTTTTCGGCTGGAACGGCATGCAGAGCCACCAGATCCCCCAGGCACCCAGACACCTGCAACGGATTGCCAAAGATCCGGAAAAGATGCTCGTCGTGATCGATCCCCGCCTCTCCGAGACGGCAAAAATCGCCGACATCCACCTTCCCATCCGCCCCGGAACGGACGCCCTGCTCATGCGGGCCATGATCGCCATCATCCTTCGGGAGGGCTGGGAAAACAGGGAATATATCGAGAAGCACACCTCCGGCCTGGAAGAGATCCGATCCCTCTTTGCGGACTTCGACACCCGCGACGCCGTACGAGCCTGCGATCTGGACTACGGCCGCGTCCATGAAATCTGCCGCCTCTTCGCCACGCGGAAATCCTGTCTCCGCTACGACCTGGGTATCATGATGAACCGCCACAGCGCCGTCTCATCCTGGCTGGCGGCAACCCTGCTGGCGATCTGCGGACGGATCGGTGTCCGCGGAGGCAACGTCTTCCGCGGCCACATGATGCCCATCGGGTCCCACTCCGACGAGCGCGACCCGAAATCCTGGCGCACGATGGCCACGAGTTTCCCCCCGATCACAGGCTGCTACCCGCCCAACGCCATGCCCGAGGAGATCCTCTCGGACCATCCGGAGAGGCTGCGGGCAGTCCTGGTCTCCGGATCGAATCCCCTGCGCTCCTACGCCGACACCACCGCCTACGAAAAGGCCTTCAAACGGCTGGATCTCCTCGTCACAGCGGAACTGGCCATGACGGAAACGGCAGTCCTGTCGCATTACGTCCTTCCCTCCCGTTCCGCCTATGAATCCTGGGACGGGACCTTTTTCGCGATGACCTACCCGGGGATCTTCTTCCAGATGCGGCGTCCCATCATCCAGCCGGAAGGAGAGCCCCTGGAGCTGGGCGAGATCCACCTCCGCCTGGCGGACCGGCTGGGGCAGATTCCATCCATCCCGGACAGCCTGTACAAAGCGGCGGAGGAAGGCCGTGCCGCCTTCGGGATGGCCCTGATGGACTACATCGGGAAAGAACCGGCGGTCATGAAGACCATGCCGTTCATTTTGGGAAAAACCCTCGGCAAGGCCATGGGGTCCGTTCACCTCGCCGCTCTCTGGGGGATGCTCCAGACCCTGCCCAAGTCCTTCCGCAGGGACGCCGCCCGGGCGGGCTTCACACCGGGGCTGGGCATGGGGGAGGAGATCTTTCAGAAGATCATGGACCACCCGGAAGGGATCTGGGTCGGGCAGGTGGACCCGGAAACCAACCTGGAATCCCTCCGCACGGAAGACGGAAAGATCAACCTCGTCATCCCGGAGCTCAGGACCGAGTTGGAAAGCATCACTGCGGAAAACGAGAAAAGAGATCTGGAGCCGGATCCGGTGTTCCCGCTCATTCTCATGGCCGGCCGGCACTTCAGCATGAACGCCACCACCCTCATGAGAAACCCCGCCTGGAACGAGGGAAAGCGCGATTGCACCCTCCTGATCCACCCTGTCGACGCCGAGGTCCTGCGCATCCGCGACGGGCAGAACGTGCGGGTGACGACGGAGGCCGGTTCCGTGGAGATCGAAGCGGAGGTGACGGAGACCGCGCGGCAAGGACACGTGGTCATTCCCCACGGCTTCGGCCTGGTGTACGATGGAAAGATGCACGGGGTGAACGTGAATCGATTGACCAAGAACACCCACCGGGACTGGCTGGGAACACCCATGCACCGATACGTCCCCTGCCGGGTGGAGGCCGCCGGCCAAGCAGGCTGAACGTTACGGAGAGCGGATTTCAAGTCAGCTTCTCTTCCTCTTCTTTTTCTTGCTCTTCGCATCGCGGCGCAGGGGGCTGCCACGGGGGCTCCCGCCGTCGCGAAAACGTTTCCGCTCTTCGCCTTCTGAAACCGATGAGCCTGGGGGTCGGAAACGTTTTCTAATCGCTCCTCTGGGAACCCCCGGTCGCGCCCCCGCGAACATCGGCCTAAAAACGACACTTCCCAGAATATTTCGTTACGAACAGGCAAGGCGCGTTGTTCCCGAATCAAAAAATTGGGGAAGCGTCCCAATTTTTACGATGTTTAACCCCACGAACGTTGGTCGGGAGGAGGGGCTTCCCGGAGCGCGAATAGCGGCTTTTTCGGGGCACCCTGCCGTCGCAGCGCAGCGCCCGCAAAGTCATCTGTCTGAGCACCGCCAGGTGCGAGTTATGACTTTGCAGCGGAGCGAGACGTTGCAGGGTCGAAAAAACGCTTCTGAGCGCGAGGGAAGCCCTGCTCCCACATGCCGGCCTCCCATCCGTGCCTGATTCTCTATAAAAAAGAAGAAATAAAGGAAAAGGAAGAGGAGCGGACTTGAAATCCGTTCATCGCAGTTTTCCCCGGAACCGGATGAATATCGTCCGCATCCCTGGTCCGGTTTCAGCCACATCAAATATTTCATCCATTTCAATATGTTCCTTGCGGAAGATGCCACTCGGACGGCTGTGGATACCCTGTTTGATCAGGATTCATCCAAAATCGGCGGTCGGGAGGCATGCTTCCAGAGGAGTATCACCACCCTCCCTCAATCCCGCATCCTAATGAATTAATTAAAGAACAAGGGGCCGCGGACAATGCAAACGGGAAGGTCCCACAGTTGGCATATTTCCGGCTAAAACAATGAGGATTTTGGCTCACGGTTCCGCTCAGCTTCACGGACCAACGGATCGGAACACAATTGCACGCCGGGCAGCGCAAGCATCCCGGAATTTTTAAAGGGACGTTTCGGCTGCCCGATGCCGGCTTGAAGCCAGTGCCGGAATGGGAAAGCACATGGACAAAAAATTTGATGCCGTGGTCGTCGGAGCCGGTCTCGGGGGAATGTCGGCCGCCACCTTCCTGGCACGTTGCGGGAAAAAGGTCCTGCTCCTGGAGCGCCATCATGTCCCCGGGGGATACGCCAGTTCGTTCCGCCGGGGCAGGTTTGAGTTCGACGCCTCCCTCCACGTCCTCTCGGGGATCGGACTACCCGGGAAGAGGGGCAGGCTCTTCGAGTACCTGGATTTCCTGGGCATCACCTCCCGGGTTGAATTCATTCCCCTGAAAGAGCTCTACCGGGTCATGGACGACCGGATCGACGTGACCATCCCGCCCGACTGGGAGGAGGCGATCGCCGTCCTGGCGGACCGGTTCCCCCGGGAAGCCGACAGGATCCGGGACTTTTTCGCCCTGATGAAAGAGCTCGCCCGCGATCTCTCGGGCGTCTTCGTGGCGGCGAAGAAGCGGGCCGCAGACCTGACCCCGGAGAGCTTTCCCGCCTTCTCGCGCTGGGGGATGAAAACCTACGGCGAGGTGAGGGATCACTTCTTCCGGGACGAAGACCTCAAGAGCGCCGTCTCCCCTTTCTGGTCCTATCTTGGCCTGCCGCCCTCCAAGGTCCCTTTCCACATGATGGCCTCCTGCTGGGACGCCCTCCTGAAGCAGCATCCCATGCACATCCGGGGCCGCAACCAGGCCCTGTCCAACGCCTTCCTGGAGACCTTTTCCGAGAGCGGCGGGACGGTCCGGCTCGGGTGCGGCGCCAAGCGGATCGTCCTGAAGGACGGAGCCGTCCAAGCCGTGATCACAGACGAAGATGATGAAGTGGAGACAAAGATTGTCGTTTCCAATGCCAGCATCCCCTCGACCCTGAGCGACCTGGTCGGGCTCGGCCAGGTTCCGGAGGCTTACCGCCGCCAGGTGAACAGCCGCCAGATCGGGTTCTCCACCGTGAACGTTTACGCTGGCCTTGACTGTCCTCCCGAGGCCGTCGGGGCGACCACCCACGAGAACTTCATCCATTTCGGCAACCGGATCGAGGAGGCCTGGCAGACGGCCTTCACCCTGGAGCCGCCCAAGGGGATGCTCTTCACGAGCTACACGGCCTCCGATCCCGAGTTCTCCGCGCCCGGCACCGCGGCCATCGTCATGACGGCGGCCAGCTATGCCAGGCCGTGGTACCTGGTACCGCCGGAGCGGTACGTCGACGAGAAGAACGCCTTCGCCGCCTCTATGTTCGATCAGGCGGAGCGGTATTTCCCGGGGCTCCGTGATCATCTCGAAGTCGTGGAGGTGGCGACGCCCCTCACTAACATGCGCTACACCGGCAATCCCGGGGGCAGCATCTACGGCTTCGACCAGTACCTCTCAGATTCCGGCCTTCTCCGGCTGGGCAACCGCTCGCCCCTGGAGGGACTCTATTTCGCCTCCGCCTGGACCCTTCCCGGCGGCGGATACCAGACCTGCATGACCTCCGGATTCCTGGCGGGCTCCATGGCCCTGAAGAAACTTGCATAGGGGATCGGCATTGAACATTGAAGAATACCTGAACCATGTGGAAGGCTACGCGGAAGCGGCACGGGAGCGCCAAGTCCTGGAGCAGGCCTGCGGCGACCTGGCGCTGCCCCGCGATTTCGCCGCCTCGGTGATCGGCCGGCTCCACCCAAAGGAGATCGACGTTGCCGTAGCGGAGATCCGCGAAGAGACACCCACGGCGAAGACCTTTCGCCTCACCGCCCGGAACGGACAACTGCCCCCGTTCCGGGCGGGCCAGTACGTAAACTGGTCTGTGACCATCGGCGGGGTCCGGACAGGCCGGGCCTTTTCCATTGCCTCACCGCCCCACGAGCGCGGCTTTTACGAGCTGACCGTCCGCCGCCAGGACGGCGGATTCGTCTCCCCCTACCTTCTGGACGAGGTCCGGGTCGGCCGGACCTTCACCATCTCCGGACCCGGCGGGACCTTTTACCACGAACCGCTGATCGACACAGACGATCTCGTTTTTCTCGCCGGCGGCTCGGGGATCACCCCCTTCCGCAGCCTCATCCGGGAGACTGTCGAGCGCAACCTGCCCCGGCGGATCTGGCTCATCTACGGCAGCCGCACCCCCGACGACGTGATTTTCAAGCGTGAGCTGCAGGCGATCGCCCGCCGCCATCCCTTCATCAAGGTCCGCTTCGTGATCTCGGAGCCTCCTCCGGGGTACCGCGGCCCCAGGGGATTCATTACGGCGGACCGGATCCGGCGGTTTGTCGGGTCGCCGGAAGGGAAGACCTTCTACCTGTGCGGACCCGAGCAGATGTACCGGTTCATGGAACCGGAGCTGGAAAGGCTGTCGATTCTTCGCCGACGGATCAAACGCGAGTCCTGCGGCCCCCTGTCGGACGTGACCCGGGAAGCCGGGTGGCCCTACGAAGTCTCCGCCGGCCAAGTGTTTCAGGTGACGATCCGCGGCGGTGTGTCATTCCCTGCCGCAGCGGGGGAATCGCTTCTCAACTCCCTGGAACGGAACGGATTCTCCGTTCCCTCGCGTTGCCGCAGCGGAGAATGCGGCTTCTGCCGGATGAAAATCCTGGGTGGCCGTGTCTTCACGCCGGACCGGGCCGCCGTCCGGGAATCGGACCGCTGGTTCAACTACGTTCACGCCTGCCTGACCTATCCCCTGTCGGATCTGGAAATCCGGCTGTAACAGGACCTTTCCCTTCTTCCCTGCATTCTCATCGTAGGGAGAAGCCGTTTTTGAAGACACACCGCAGGTTCCGCCGGGAACCCGCCCTTTCGGGGCGATTCCCGTATTCGGATCGTCGTCGCCGCTGTCCCATGCCGGGACAGGAATGATGTCGAACGCCCCTCGGGCGGGATGCCGACCCGGGGGCAGCAGGCCTTCGGGAGGTGCATTCATGAACATCGGCAATATCCCTCGCAGAAACGCCATTCAGTATGCGGACAAGACGGCCCTCATCTTCGAGGGCGAGCGCTGGACCTGGCGGCAGATCAACAGCCGGATCAACCGGCTTGCCCAGGCCCTCATGGCTCTGGGCCTCCGGAAGGGCGACAAGGTGGCCGTCCTGACGGAGAACGTTCCGGCCATCGTCGAGGCCAATTATGCCTGCGCCAAGGCGGGACTCGTTTTCTTCCCCGTCATGTCAAGACTATTCCCCAATGATATCAAACACCTTCTCGGCCTTTCGGATGCCCGGGCGCTGATCTTTCACCCCGACTTCCAGGCCGCCGTGGAGCCCATGCGGCCGGACCTCCCGAACGTGGAAACGTACATTCAGATCGGCGGCGATGTCCCGTCCTGGGCAACCGCCTACGAGCCGTTCCTTCAATCGGGCAAAGACGCGGAACCGGACGTGGAGGTCCTGCCCGATGACGTTTATTGCTTCATCTGCACCGGCGGCACGACCGGCGTCTCCAAGCTGGCCATGCTCAGCCACCTCAATGCCTTGGTCGCCATCCACACCTCCATCGGGGCCATGAACATCACCCCCGACGACGTGGGACTCCAGGTCCTGCCCCTCTTTCACGTCATCCAGAACAACTGCCTCCACCCCCTGCTCGCCGCGGGGGCTACCGTCGTGCTCCAGCACCGGTTCGACGCGGTCCAGTTCATGAAGGCGATCCACGAGGAGAAGGTCTCCATCGTCATCGTCGTGCCTCCCTTCCTGTGGAGCTGGATCATGGCCGTACCGGAGGCCATCGCCTACGATGTCTCCCATGTCCGCATCTTCGCAACGGCCGCCGCCACCTTCCCCGATGAGCTGAAGCGGGACGTCCTGAAATCAATGCCCCGAGCGAAAATCCTCTATGTCTACGGCCTGACGGAATCCAGCGGCGGCAACGCCGTCCTGCTCAACCACGAGAACACCTTCCGGAAATCCGGGGCCATCGGGGTCCCTAATCCGCTCCTGGGGTATCGGATCGTCAACGACCGGAGCGAAGCCGTAGCCCCCGGCGAGGCCGGGGAGCTTCTCCTCAAGGGGCCAGCGGTCATCCGGGGATACTACAAGCGGGAAGAAGAAACGGCGGCCACCTTTGTCGACGGATGGCTGCACACGGGCGACATCGTCCGGGAGGACGGGGAGGGATTCCTGTATTTCGTAGACCGCCTCAAGGACATGATCAAAACAGGCGGCGAAAACGTCTTCGCCAAGGAAGTAGAGGATGCCCTGCTCAATCACCCCAAGGTTTCCGAGGTCGCCGTGTTCGGACTGCCCGACGCCCAGTGGGGTGAAAAGATCCACGCCGCCGTCGTCCTCAAGCCCGGCATGGAGGCGACGGAGGAGGAGCTTCTGTCATTCGGGAAGGACCAACTGGCCGGATTCAAGCGGCCCAGGGCAATCCACTTCATCCCGCTCTTGCCGCGGAACCCCAGCGGAAAGGTCCTGAAACACGTCCTGAAAAGAGATTTCACCGACAGGAAATGACCCGCCTGCTCGTACCGCCGGCCGGATGACAATAAAAGATTCACCCCGGGTCACCGGGCGGCACATGGCATGTTTCATCACTCAAGCCCTGCTTGCCGGGTAGGGGATATGCAGGAGGGAAGGCCCCCCGGGGCCTCCCTCCCGCCGGCTTGACCTGCCTGCGGCCCCTTCCCTCTTGCATTCCGTTACCAGTTGTGATTTCGATTCAACCGACGCATGTAAGCCTGCTGCCACCATTGCTCAACGCCCCTCCCCTCTCGCCGGAGGCCTGCCGCGTTTGTCCTGTAGAGCCAATCCGCACGGCCGCAATACCGGACCGGCTCCGCACGGCCGCCGATTTTAAACAAGAAGGATCGATCATGGATGTCAAGAAGATGACAAAAGAGCAGCTGATGGAAGAAAACAGGCAGCTCCGCCGTCAGATCGAAGCGTTGAAGGAAAGCGGGAGTCCCGAAGGCAGGAAATTGGAAGAGATCCTGAGGGAAAGCGAAGACAAGTATCTTGCCCTGGTTGAAAAGGTGAACGAGGGAATCATCATCGTCCAGGACGAACGTTTTGTCTTCGTCAACCGGAAAATGTCCGATCTGCTGGGAGTACCGGCTGAAGACCTGATCGGCAAACGGGTCTTCGATTACATCTGGCCAGACGACCGGGAGCGGATCATTGCGAACTACACAAAGCGCCTTGGGGGAGAGGAAGTCGATCCCTCGTATGAACTCCGGATCAAACATGCGGGAGGCTCCCTGAGATGGGTGACATTATCGGTCTCCCTGGTCAAATGGAACGGCAGGCCCGCAACGCTGAACCTGATCACCGACATCACCGAGCGCAAGGAAGCCGAGGAAAAATTGCGGGAAAACCAGAGTTTTCTTGCCAGCCTCATCGAAAACAGCGGTGCTCTCGTCTATGTAAAGAACATGGATGGCCGATATCTTCTCGTGAACCGGAAATGGGAGCTGGTGACCGGATTGATGCGCAGGGAAGTACTGGGCAAGACGGATGAAGAATTATTTCCCGGCGCCGTCGGCCGGCAGTTTCGCGCGAATGACCTGGCGGTCATGCAATCCGGAACCACCATGGAACTGGAAGAGGTTCTTGAAAACGAGGGAAACAAACGCATTTTTCATTCCATCAAGTTCCCCATGCGGGACAAGAACGGCTCCCTATCGGGCCTGTGCGGAATGACCACGGAAATCACGGAGCGCAAGGCGGCCGAGCAGGCCCTGCAGGAAAGCGAGTTTCGCTGGAAGTTTGCCCTCGAAGGGGCCGGAGACGGCATCTGGGATTGGGATCTCCGGACAAACAGGGTCTTTTATTCACCACGGTGGAAGACGATTCTCGGCTACGGGGAAGCGGAAATCGGCGATGGCCCCGATGAATGGGAAAAACGCGTCCATCCGGACGACCTTCAGGGCTGCCGGGAAAACCTGGAGAGGCACTTCACGGGAGAAACCGCCGTCTATCAGATCGAACACCGGCTCCGCTGCAAGAATGGAGATTACAAGTGGATCCTTTCTCGAGGGAAAGTCCTCCAGCGGGTCGATGACGGAAGGCCTCTCCGCATCATCGGAACCCATACCGATATCGACGAGCGGAAGCGGATGGAGGAAAGGCTGCGGGAAACCGAAGAAAGATTCCGGCTGATTACGGAAAATGTTCACGACACCGTCTGGCTCATGGATGCGGGCCTCCAGACGACCTGGATCTCCTCGTCCGTTGAGAAGACGCGCGGCTTCACCCTGGAAGAACTGAAGGCCATCCCCCTGGAGCAACACCTGGCACCGCATTCCCTCCGGATTGCCCTCGATCTGATCGAGAAAAACCTCACACCGGGAAAACTGGCCGATCCGCGTGAAGAGATCACAATCTCGGCGGAACTGGAATTCTACCGCAAGGACGGCTCCTCCTTCTGGGCCGACACGGTCCTGACGCTGCTCAGGGACGGAAAGGGCAACCCGGCGGGATTTGTCGGGCTTTCCAGAGACACCACCGAGCGCCGGCGGATGGAAGAGGAGCTTCGGAAAAGCGGGGAGAATTACCGTCGCCTGTTCGAAAGTGCCGGGGAAGGGATCATGATCGTGCAGGGCGAGACGATCCGGCTGGCCAACCCCGCCTTTCTGAAAACGTTGGGATATACGGAAGATACGATCACGGAGCGCCCGTTCACATCCTTCATTCACCCGGACGATCGCGCCATGGTGCTTGATCGCCACATGAGGAGGATGAGAGGGGAAACCGTGGAAACGGGGTATTCTTTCCGGATCGTGACGGCGGACGGAAAGGAGAAGTGGATGGAGATCCATTCCCAGGTGATCGCCTGGGAAGGCGCTCCGGCCTCACTCAGTTTCGTCATGGACATCACCGCCCGGAAGAAAATGGAAGAGGAGCTTCTCGAATCCCAGAGGAGGCTGGGAGACATCATCGACTTTCTTCCCGACGCCACCCTGGTCATCGACAGGGAGGGCAGGGTCATCGCCTGGAACCGGGCCATGGAGGCCATGACGGGGATCCGGCAGGAGCAAATGCTCGGCAAGGGGGACCGAGCCTACTCGATCCCGTTCTACGGCGACAGGAGGCCGATCCTGATCGATCTGGCCCTGAGCCCGGACCCGGAGCGGGAAAAACAATACACCTCCTTCCGGCGGCAGGGAGATACGATTTTCGGCGAGGCCTACACCGCGAATCTGCCGCCCGGAAACATCCATCTCTCCGCAACGGCGTCCGTCCTGCGCGATTCGAGGGGCGACATCATCGCCGCCATCGAGTGCGTCCGTGACAACACGGAGCGCAAACGCATGGAGGAGCGCCTGGGCCGGGCCGAAAAGATGGAGGCCCTGGGCACGCTGGCAGGCGGTGTCGCCCACGATCTGAACAATGTTCTGGGCGTCCTGGTCGGATATTCGGAACTGCTCGCGGAGAAGCTCCCCCTTGGCAGCCAGATGAGGAGATATGCCGACAACATTCTCCAGTCCGGCGTCAAAGGGGCGGCCATCATCCAGGATCTTCTGACGTTGGCCCGCCGCGGCGTGGCCGTCTCGGAAGTGGTCGACCTGAACCGGATCGTCCGGGATTATCTCCAGACACCCGAGTTCGAGAAGCTGATGTCCGATCACGGGCAGGTGGCATGCAGGCAGGAGCTGGCAGGGGACCTGCTCTACATCAAGGGATCGCCGGTGCACCTGGCCAAGACGGTCATGAATCTCGTTTCGAACGCCATGGAGGCCATCCCCGGCAGGGGGATGATGGCGATTCGAACGGAAAACCGTTACCTGGATCAGCCCATCAGCGGTTACGACGACGTCAAGGAAGGGGATTACGTCGTCCTGACCGTCTCCGACACCGGGAAGGGCATCGCCGCCCGGGACATCGACAAGATCTTCGAACCTTTCTACTCAAAAAAGGTCATGGGGAGGAGCGGGACCGGGCTGGGACTGGCGGTTGTGTGGGGAACCGTAAAGGACCACAACGGATACATCGACGTGAAGAGCGACGAAGGGCTGGGAACGACCTTCACCCTTTATTTCCCGGTGACCCGCGAGGAGCCCGCAGAACCCGAAACAGCGGTGGCCGTATCCACCTATGCAGGCCGGGGCGAATCCATCCTGGTGGTGGACGACGTACGGGAGCAGCGGGAACTGGCCGCCAGCATGCTGGGAAGGCTCGGCTATCGGGTCGAAACGGTGTCCGGCGGGGAAGAAGCCGTTTCCTATCTCCGGGACAAAACGGCGGACCTGATCATACTGGATATGATCATGGAGCCGGGGATCGACGGCCTCGAGACGTACAGGCGGATACGGGATTTCAATCCCCGACAGAAGGCGATCATCGTCAGCGGCTTCTCGGAGACCGATCGGGTCCGGGAGGCTCAGGAACTCGGGGCCGGCACGTTTGTGCGGAAACCCTACATCATGGGAAAAATCGGGATGGCCGTCCGGCAGGAATTGGACCGGGAATAAGGGAAGGAATCGCTATTTCCGGATCACGAGCAGGATCTCGTCCTGCCTGATGCGGTATCCACCGGGTGTCCTGTGGCGGCTCTCGAAATAGTTCCGGATCTCGTCCACATGACGCCGGAAGTTCCGGTCGATCAGGAGAAACAGGCCGATGGAGACCATGTCCTCAAGGCTTTCCGTATAGATTTCATTGATGAAGTACCGTACCCCGACGGCCTCGTCGCCGTATCTCCGGATCAGTTCACCCCACAAACCGAGGATGTTGACGTCGTAACGGGTGAAGCGGCCGAAGAATTCGGCGACTTCACCCATGGGCGACTGAATAACGATGGCAACGCAGCCGCCGGGTGCCAGGTGATCGTGCATTTTTTCGATCGTCGACAGCCAGGCTCCTTCGGGAATGTAGTACAGAACATGGGAACAGAGAACGAAATCGAACCGCCCGGGGCCGAGGTCCACCCGGTCCCAGCATTCGTTGACGACCCGGAAGGAGGGACATCTTCGCCGGAGGCGGCGGGCCTGCTGTTCGTTCGGCTCCACGACGGTGGTCGTCTCGAAGGATGACGAAACCGGGATGGTGAGATCCCCGCCGCCGGCACCGATATCCAGGAACGACCGGCGCCCACCAAGGCCGGCGATCAGCTCGCCGATCCGGACCAGCTCAATCCCTTTCTCCGTGCAGGACCGGACAAAAAGGGCCAGCTGACGCCGGTACTCTCCGTCCTCTTCCATCTCAACGGACGGATTGCCCTGGGGAACTTCGATCGGCTCCGTCATGACACTCTCCCTCGATTCACTGTGCTGCCCGCCGCTCCTGTATCACATACCGAGCCGGTATTCCTCCGTTTTCAAGGGCAAGGCCGGAGCCGGACCAACGGGAACGGATTTCTTTTCCATGAATTCAAGGAAATCAGAGGACAGAAGAAAAAGGGTCCCGCCTTGACCGGCAGAACCCCTTCCTGTTGAAGCACCTCGACAGAGACCGGAAATCAGATTGCCGCCAGGGCCTTTCCCGCCGCGAATGCCTTTTCCATGGCCCCCTCCTTCTTCAGGACATCCCCGGGATCCGCCGTGCCGGCCGCAACAATGGTATCCTGAATGTTGAAGCCCAGCATCGAAAGAATGGCCTTGTTCGTGTCAAAGGAGCTCTGGAATAGCTCCGGTGCCGGCTGCCCCTGGGCATAAATCATCAGGGTTTTCTTTCCGTTCCCGAGCCGGTGCGAGAAATCCGGATTCATGAAGGCATACAGCCGGTCCACAAAAAGCTTTGTCTGCCCGGTCATCTGGAGCATGTAAACGGGAGAGCCGATCACGACGGCATCGGCCCTCTCGATCTCCTCGTACAGCACAGCCATGTCATCCTTCAGGGCACATTTCGCCTCGGGCTTCTTGCAGGCCCTGCATCCCTGGCAGCCGCGGATCTGCATCTCGTTCAGGTAGAAAACCTTCGTCTCCGAACCGCTTTCCTGCAGCCCGCGAAGCGCCTCGTTCACGAGCAGCGACGTGTTCCCCTTCTTTCTCGGACTTCCGACAACACCAATGGCCTTCATCGTTGCATACCTCCTCGTTATATTAGACTGGTCGTCTCTTCACGACACAAAAAAAATAATTACCAGACCGGGCTGAGCAGCCTTCGGATCATCGAAATGGCGTTTTCCAGGGGTTCCGTATTATGGTCGATCTGCTTCCGCACCGAAGCGCCCTGCCAGAGGTCATAAATGAGCGCGGCGGCGGCTCCGGCATCGATATTGCGGTTGATGGAGCCTTTTTCCTGCCCCTCGCGGATGCAACGCTCGTAGACATCGAGCCATCCCTTGATCCCTCTGCTCTGTACCGCCCGCATGTTCTCGCTCAGGTCGGAAACCTCCGATCCGAGTTTCGCAACCAGGCACAACTGCTGGCATTGATGCTCTTCATGGCCGGCCCGGTACAGTTCGAACAGGGACATGATCCTCTCGAACGGCTCCTTCCTGTCATCCAGAAGAACCGTCTGCAGAAACTCCCTGTGCTCTTCCAGATAGCTCTCGAGCAGCGCAACGCCGAAATCTTCCTTGGATTTGAAGTAGTGATAAAAAGATCCTTTCGGAACGCCGGCGGCGGACAGGATCTCGCTCAGACCGACGGCGGCATATCCCTTTGCGAGGATGATCCCCTTCGCCGTCTGCAGGATGTTTTGCTTTGTATCCTTTCCGACCATAACAACTCCGTTCCAAACAGCACATATTAGACCGGTCGTCTCTTGTCAAGCTGTTTTTCTCCGGTCCGAAGACAAAATGCGGGCGGGAACCGCCTTGAACGGTTGTCGACGAAACAGGTCATATCCTCAAAAGCCGGGTTTGAAGGAGTCCATGCCTGTCAACCGGCGGGCCGGATGGTCGTCGCTGCCCGGGGAGTCACAAAACACCTTCAGCCGGAATTCCTGTACACGGTGCCTGACGGATTGGACAGCATTCCCCCGATGGACATTTGCATTCCGTTGCCATATGCTCTTCCTGCATGGTCGACGGTACCGTTCTTCCCGGTTGTTCGATTCGCTCTGTAACCGGTCTCGAGTTCCGGAAGAATCACCCCCTTCTCCCGCTCCCGTTTCTTACATCCCATCGGCCCGCAATCCGCACGGCAGAAGGAGGATTCGATGAGACTTGCCTTCGTTGTTGCAGCCTTGCTGGCGGCGTCCATTTGTACAGCCGGAGAAATCTCCATCTACAAAGATAAGAACGGGCCCGTGACCATCAGCAACGTCCCCTTGCCCGACCGCCGCGACCAAAAGGCGGCCGCTGTCATCGAATACGAGGAGCTGACGGACCGGGACAGGAGGCAGATCGAGGAGGAGAAGAAGGCAGAGGCAAAGGCGTGGCGGGAACGGCAGGCCGTGGAGGAGCGGGAATTAAAGGCCCGGATGGAAGCCGAACGGAAAGCGGAAGAAGCAAAGGCCGGGACGGCAGAAATTCAGAAGCTGAAGAAGGAAGTTGCGGAGGCCAGGGCAGCAGCCCAAGCGGCCGCCGCCAAGGCGGCTGCCCTGGAGGATGCGGCGATGGTGGGGGTCTACAGGAAAAGCCATGGGACCCCACACAAGAAGCGCCCCCGGTACGGGCCAACCCAGAATCAACCCAAGAAAAACAAGGCTGCCGCGGTCCAGCGTCAACGTGTCCCCGGATCTGCAGCGCCCGGCAACGGCGTACGGAATCATGATCGGAAAAAATGAGGGAATGAAATGGGGAAGCGAAACCAAAGACTCGGGATTTCCGATCTCCCGGGCCTTACTGGATTGTAATGCCCGATTGTAAAAATGCTTCCTCGGCTGACGCCCACGTTTTCTCGGGAACCCAGCGATTCATGCCGCCATTGCCGTTCCCTGCCCGGAAACGCTTCTCCTCATGGGGTTGCGTTCCACCGATGAGAATACACCGTCCCCCGGCATCGGCCAGGCGGAATGGGTCCATGACGATGCAGGAGATGTCGTCATGCTCGAACTCGCCGCAGTTTTTCTCGACCGTCCGGTGCAGTTGTTCACCGACGTGATCCGCGGGGAGCGTGATGAAGGCGTCCGAGATCCTGCAGAATACGGACTGCCGCATGCAGAAGCGAAATAGATCGTCGAAGCCGTCGCTGAAGAGAACCAGCCTGACGTTCCGTTCCGTCAGGCGGTGCTCGGTCACGTCGACGATTTCACGACTCCGGCCCGCAAACACCATGTTTCGATCCGTCTGGAAAAGAACGGCACCGCTCGTGGCATCCAGGGCCATCACGGCGCTGTCACCGCCGTGAGCAACCGTCAGGGCGATTCCATCGCCATCATCCCTGACGGCCACACAGCTGAATGTCGTCTTGTGCTGGTATTTCTGTCCCGCGTAGACGCTGCGGTTGATCAGCAACTTCCAGTCCCCGGCCGTACCCGGAACACCATGCTGCGTCAACGCATCGGAGAGCCGGCAGAGAATGTCCCGGGATGCCCAGGGAAATCGTTCCGTACCGTCCGCCACGGCAAAGACCCGGTGCCGGAAATCAAAATAAAGGCAGTCCCCGTTTCCGTAACCGCTGCGAACCTTGTCCGTTCCGGTGAAGATTCCGCCGCTCAGCGCACCCTTCTGCCTCAGGATGCGCTTCGCGGCATTGATCTCGATAACCGGAGACTCTTCCATGAATCAGTCTATGACCTTAAAATATTCGACATCCCGGATGTTTCCCTTACGGTCTTTTGCAAACACGGGTTCCACACGGGCACCGATCTTTACCTTACTTTCGTCCTCCAGATCAATATAATGCTGCAGCAGCGTGTCGGCCCCGTCGAGCTTGATGAAGCCGTACCCGTAAGGAACCGGTTTTTGCTGCCCCGTTTCCGGGTCGATGAAGGCAAAGCGCAGAATGGTGAACGTGCCGATTCTGCCTTTCGGCCCCACCTCGACCCAGTCATTCATCTCAACGAAGCAGGAGCCGCAGACGCCCCGCGGCGGAACGTAGACCTTGCCGCACTTGGGACACTTGAGTGCCATGAAGCGCTGGTTGTCACGGGTTTCCTTGAAAAACTTGCTGCCGTGCATCCCTACTGCATATTTAAAGGGCTGTGACGCATCGCCGGATTCAATGATCAACTGTTCTTTTTCAGCCATGATTCATTCACCTCTCAATTGGGTTTTCTCTTCCCGTGAAGGAGCATATCGGTCCACATGCAGCCACCGAAGCCGGTGCTGACGGCAAAATTGACGTCCGGCACCTGTCGGGCGTCGGCCTTGCCCATGACCTGCATCGCCGCCTCCGCGCAGCGGATGAGCCCGGTCGCCCCGATGGGGTTGCAGGCAATGACGCCGCCGGAGGGATTGACGGGAAGCTCCCCGCCCATGTCGGTGTTGCCGTCCCAGATGTACTGGGGCGCCTCGCCATGGCCGACGATGCCCATGTCCTCGATCCAGATGAGTCCGGCAAAGGAATAGGGCTGATACATCTCGATAACGTCGATCTCTTTCCGCGGCTCCTTGATCCCCGTTTTCTTCCAGATCTCCCTGGCGCATTTTTCCATGCTCGTCAGCCGGCCCCAGTCGCCGTCGCCGAGATAGGTGTACGAGTGACGGGCAGCGGTGGCCCAGATCCAGTCCGGTACGGAGCAGATCTTTCCGGCAACGTCCTCGTTGGCCATGATGACCGCGCAGGCGCCGTCCGTCCGGGGGCAGACGTCGAGCAGGTGAATCGGGTCCGCCAGCATCGGCGAGGCCAGCACTTCTTCCAGCGTCACCTCTTTCCGGAGCTGCGCGTGGGGATTGTTCGTCGCATGCTTCCGATCGCGCACGGAGACGCGCGCCGCATCCCGGTCGCAGGCGCCGAAACGGGCCATGTAGCCCTGGGCCTCCGCGGCGAGCCCCGAGATGGCTCCGGCGAAGACCTGCCGATCCCAGATGGGATCGAAGGCCGTCGTGATGGCACCGGTCGTGTCGGACTCAGAGTTCTTCTCCCAGCCGATGATCAGGACTTTCTCGAACATGCCGGAAGCGACCATATGGTAGCCCCCGATGGCCAGGGATGCACCCGTTGTGCCGCCGGTGGTGATCTTGATGACCGGCTTCATGACGCCGCCGGATCCGTCGACGCTCCAGCAGTCCACATAGTTGATTCCTTCAAAGTGATCCATATTGCCAATAAGGATGGCATTGATATCCTTCATCTTCAGGTTGGCGTCAGCCAGCGCGCGCTGAACCGCCTCGTTGATGAGTTCCTGGCCGTTCACATCCGGCCGATGGCTCTTGTGGAAGGTCTGTCCCGTCCCCACGATTGCTACTCGTTTCGCCATGGTTTTACCTCCTACCTTTCCTTGTCCAGAATCCAGACGCAGTGTGACTGACCGCAGAGACCGTTCACGCCATGGGCAAGGCCGGTTTTCGCTTTCTTCACCTGATGCGCCCCGGCGTCGCCTCGCAGCTGCAGGACGACCTCGGCAATTCGATACAACCCGGCGGCGATCACAGGGTGTCCCGCCAGCAGGCCGCCCGAGGGATTCACGGGCAGGGGACCGTCCATGTTGAAGTGTCCCGCCTTGAGAAGACCCGCCGCCTTTCCGTATTCCGCCAGCCCCATCTCTTCGAGCCAGAGCAGTTCCTGGTAGGTGAAGGCGTCGTAGAGCTCCACCACGTCGATCTCTTTCTTCGGGTCCTTGATCCCGGCCATGGCGTAGGCCTTTTTGGCGGCCTCGACAAGGGAATTGCTACGGGCCAGGTCGCGGTCTCCGAAGAAGAAATGATCCGTACAGAAGGACAGCCCCTTGATCCAGACCGGCTGCTGTTTGAACTTCGCGGCCACCGACTCGTGGGCGATGATCACGGCACAGCACCCGTCCGACACGGGCGAGCAGTCGAGCTTGCGGAGGGGGTCCGCGATCATCTCGGACTTCATAACATCGTCAAGGGTCAGTTTCATGGGAAGCTGCGCCAGGGGATTCTTGAGCGCATTTCCATGGTTCTTTACCGAAACCGGGGCCATGTCTTCCGGCTTCAGCCCGGTCCGGTCCAGGTATGCATTGGCCTGCATCGCGCACGCCGTGATCATGTCCATGCCCAGCCCCCGCTCATAGATCGGATCGAAGGCCGAATTGGTGATCAGGCTGGAGACGCACTGGGAACCCTTCGAGTGGCCCGTGACCAGCGTCGTTTTGTAGGAGCCCGACAGGGCGCGGGCGTAACCGTAAAACGCGCCAAAGGTCCCGTCGCCCTCCACGCAGGAAGTGTTCTTGTCCGCCGCACCGCTGGCATCGGCCACGGCCATGCAGGAGATGGTGCGGCCGTCCCAGAAGTCGCTGGAGGTCGTGATGACATTGTCGATGTCATCGATGGTCATGCCTGCATCCGCCAGGGCCTTGTTCACTGCTTCCCAGGCCATGTCGGCAAAGGTATCCCGTTTCTTGTTCGCCTCGATTTTCGTCATTCCGACGCCGATAATTGCTGCCTTGTCCATGGTTCCTCCCTACTTGACCGGCTTGAAATGTGAGATGTCACGGATGGTTCCCGTCCGGGAGTCGGCAAAAATCGCTTTCACGCGCATGCCGATACGGACTTCTTCGGGTTTCACGTCGCCCAGGTAATGGAGCAGGGCGGTGTCGGCCCCATCCAGCTTGATGAGCCCCCAGATAACGGGAATCTTCTTATCCGCCGGGATCGCCTCCAACGGGCGCCGTGCGACACTGTAGGAAACCACGGTCCCCTCATCGGACACGCCAACCCACTCCGTGTTTTCCGTGAAGCATTCCGGACAGGTCTTGCGGGGCGGCATAAATACCTTCTTGCACGTCCCGCAGCGCGGGGCGATGATCTTCCGGTCGTCCCTCAGGCTGATGAAAAACCTGCTTGCGGTATCGCCTGCCCACCAGCTGTAGGGAACGTTGATCTTGCTGTTGTAAACGATCGGTTCAACACCCTTGAACACGTCGGCCATTCCTATTGCCTCCTCTCTTTCATGTGACTGTTACACCTTGCATCCGAAAGCGGCATAAATCCCGCATTCCATGCATATTTTGCCCATCCCGATGGGGCCGGTGGCTTTACATGGCACCCATCATGGCATCCCTTCCCTTACGCACAATGAATGCCAAAGATTGTTAGCCAAAATCATTAATTATCTCTTTTTGTTGCCATTGATCGGGAATCAAAGGAACAGGAGATACCCGGCAAAATATGGTCATGTGTCACCATATGGACAACACCGTCGACGTCTCGACAGTTTCCGTCAGGAGGCTTCTGTATGGAATCAGGCCTGGTTCCGGGAAAGGGTCCGGCCTGTCGATACAGTGGCAAAAAATCTACGAAAGCCGTGAAGGAAAACCAGGGATGGGTTGGGAAACACGGGTGGTCGGCAGAATTCCCCCTGGTTCAGGGGGCAGGGCATCCCCGCCGGGATGCGTACGGGAGGGCTCCGGAAGACGGGCCGATCATTCGGCTGCAGATTCTCGCCCGAAAACTCCGGTCATCATGTCTGTCGGATCCAACAGGTTTGGTGGTTTGCTGTCGTACCAGGACGCCCAGTTGTCGGTACCCGGCAGATAAAGCTCCAAATGAAGCTGCTTCGTGCCGCTCACTAGGCCGATCGCCTGACCCTGCTTCACGATATGGCCAGCCCTGAGGGCCGGCGCTCTCAATTCGGCGTAATTCAAGACAAACTCGACATGATCGACCAGCACCGCGTACGTTATCTCCCCGTTTCGTCGCGTGTAAAAGGGGGCCGTCCTGATCACCTTTCCGTACCGGACCGCCCGGACCGGCGTGCCGGCTCCGTTGACGGGATACAGATCAACTCCCGCATGCCTTCTGCTGTTCCCGTTTCTCGGAGCGCCAAAATAGGGATAGTCCTGGGATCCGGCTCTCCAGTGACCGCACTGGATGGCTTCGTCTTTTGTGAACGGATATTTCGGAGCCCCGTCAAAGGGAGCAATGATGGAATGCGGCTTTCCTTCCCCCGGCCGCCCGTTCCTGTCGGAGGCTTCAATGGCCGGGGTGCAGGCAATACCCGCAACGGCCGCCACGAGGAGAATCACAATCAACCATTTTATATCATTACGGTTTCGCATCACGAACAATAACAGGACTTCCCCTGAACCGGTCCAGGGAGACGGGAACGCCGGATTCGACATAAGCTGCCGATGAGATCCCATACCGTCATCATCTGGAATCGGGTGTCTTTTTCCCCTCTTCTTTTTTCAACATCCCTTCCTCTTCCCCCTTCCCGGGACGTTCTCCTTCTCTTTTCATCTTTTCCTCTTCCCAGGCTTTCCGCCTCGAAGTGCGCTCCTTCTCCAGCGCCTGCCGGTCCTCGTCCGTGAATGCGTCACTGGGTTCCCGGTGTTTGATGACGATTTTCGGATTTCGGGGAGGAGGGGTGTCCGAGATGACCGTGTTGCCCTGTTCGTCAATATACGTAAAAATCTCGCCTGCCCATAACGGCATGGAGACGAAAACCATCACGAATAAGAAAATGAAATATCCTGGTCTCATGCTGATCTCCGGCAGAAGGAAAGAGTGAATCTTGTACAATGCCTTCATCCCGGGGCAACGCCGGCCCCGCATTCGTCACATCTCCGGCAGAATTTCCCCAAGATTCGCATCCAGCCGGCGGGGATCCGTCATCGGCTCCACCCATTCAAGCAGCGTCTGCGCCTCTGCGGACATGTCGATCCGCTCCGATCGCCAGCGTTCGCTCCGCTCCAGCAGCCGCAGGTGGAAACCGGCAACGGCACGCACGATGGGATGGATGCCGGCACCGGGCGCAGCCGGCTCCGTTCCTCCGCCTCCGGCATTGCCATGATCGCTCCACTCCCTGCTCCACCGGCGCAGTTTCGCCAAAGCCCTGTTGTCAAAGGGGGCAACACGGACGGCAACACGCCGGAGCGCTTCTTCGCCAAAACGGAGTTCGTAGAAATGGAACGTCGCGTTGCCGTCGTCCATCACCCCGTTGTCGAGGACATTGCGCCACAATTCACAGAATCCGCCGAGAGCGCCTGTCCCCCGGGAGTCGAGGAAAGAGGGCCTTTTCGTGTCAAACGTATCGTAGAACCAGAGCTCCCAGGGAGAAGCTGGACCCGGAGGAGACGACGGATTTTTTTCATTGCAAACGGGCACTTCCATGACGATTGGCCTCGGAGTGGTCTGCCGGCATCAGAGAGATCGCAGCGTCTCCCTGCTTCCGGCTATCGCACGAAGGGCAGGTTCTGATATGAAGGAACAGGTTGATCCCCTTCCGATGAGGGTGCCCAAAAAGCTGGAGGATTCCCCGGAAGGTCCGCAGCCTCGTCGAGGCATCGACGCGGCTGCCGCTGTGAACCAGGCTGTGGATTGTCTGCGATGAGCCGTCTGAAAAAGGAATTCATCACGAACACGGGCTTCGGCTTTCTCCTCCTCACCCTGTCCGTGCCTCTCGGAATCTTCTTTGACGCCGTGATGCAGGGCGACAAGAGGCTCCTCCCCATATCGGTCATCGTGCTCGCCGGCCTCCATATTCTCGAAGTCATCGGCATGACCTTCAAATTTCCAGTTATCTTCACCACGAAGAATCGCTTTTTCGGCTTTCAATACGACGACAATGCCCCTCCTACATTCGGGCAGATCGCGTTTTTCCTGTACATCGCCGAAACCGGCTTTCTGCCGGGAGCCGCCGCCATTTTCTTTTCCGGCAGGGATAATATCGTACCCGTCGTGACCGTCATCGTCCTCATCACCCTCAAATGGGTCTATTATCTCCTGCTCGCGACGGGTCCCCTCTTTCAGCCGGTTAAAAAGCCCTCGGCATTTCAGCAGCGTTTCGGCAACGGGGCGCTTTGGCTTTTCATATACGTCAACTACGGCTTCATCTCGTATCTCGCGATCCTCTTCGCCCGCTCCATCGGGTTCGGCGGTTCACCGTGGCACATCCTCTGCTCGTTTCCGGTCATGATGGCGATTTTTCTCCCCTTGAGGTTTCCGTTTCTTTTTGAACGATCTCTGAAGATCGCCGTTTCACGGGAGAGGCTGCTGTTCTATCTTTCCCTGTCCTGGATCGGGCTGGCGGCCAGCCTGAACCTGTACCTGGCGGCATAACCCTGCCCTGGTCCTCACCTTCCTATGGACCGCCAACCAGCGCGATGGCACCGGTTTTCCTGTCGATGGAGACGGTGAAAGCGAGATTCTCCTCGTTGTAACGGTTGGTGAAATACTTGTGGATGCCCTGGAAAGAGGCGCGGTACACACCGGCCGCTTCCTCCTCGCGGGAAAGACAGATCACCGACTCCACGTGCCAGTACGTTGCAATCACCTGCGATTCGAGGAGAAACAGGATAATGTCCCGAAGCGTGAGCGGAGATGGGGAAAGATCCAGTATTTTCCCGATCTCCATCCTCTGTCCGGGACGAATCCGGGTTGCGTCCACCCTCGCCAGGGGGGTGAAGTATTTCACCGACACGACAGGCTCGCACGTTGTCTTTCGAATGCCCATGAGCATGACACCATGGACGGCATACCGGGCAAGGGACGGAACGGCATCAAAGGATTCCGCGACAAGATCGGCAGCCTGCACCACGGGACCGGAATCCCCCGACCGGGTGCTTCGGGCGTCCCATACCCGAAAGGGGTTCTGCGCTCTCGTCACGCGGATCCGGGTGACACACGATTCCGATCCGTTTCGATCCCCGGCGCCCGCTGCCGCGGCATCGGGATTCATCAGGACTCCCGTCGACAGCAGGGCCAGGAAAAGAAGCGGCCAGAGGTTCCTTTTCATGGTGCGTCTCCAGCATGCAAATCTTTGATCGGGTTTCCCTCGACCCGGCGGGATGCCGTTTTCCGAACGGGCCGACCGGGGCGGAATAAAATCCGGAAGGCAACACCCCGGTTCAGTTGCATCGCAGTTTGCCCTTCATCGCTTCGTACCCGCTGCATTTCCCCAACTGGCAGGCCTTGATGAAGGAACGGCAGCTTTCCCGCGTGTTGCCGAGAAAGAAAAGGGCATAGCCTCGCTGGCTGTAAGATGCGGCATGATCGGGCTTCAGCCGGATCGCCTGATCGAAGTCCATGAGGGAGTGTTGGTACCGCTTCAGCCCCATGTATTCCAGGCCCCTCAGGAAATAGGCCTCCGCACTGTCCGGCTTCAGCAGGATCACCTGGTCGAAATCGCGGATCGCCCGTTCCGGTTGTCTGGTAATGCCATACGCGTTTCCCCGCGACAGATAATACGAGTAGTCTCCCTGAAGGGAGATGGCCTTGCTGTAATCTTCGATCGCCCGATCGTAAATCCGCAGTGACGAATAGGAACCTCCACGGCTGGAGTACAGATCGGCCGAATCCGGCTTCAGGCGAATCGCTTCGCTGTAGTCCCGGATGGCATTCTGATGCTGACCGAGCCTCGCGTAGGCAAGCCCCCTCGAATTGTAGGCGAATGCGTCGCCGGGCGCCCTTCGGATCGCTTCGTCGAAGCTTTTCACAGCGAGTGCATATTGCTTCATTCCGACGTAAAGAAGCCCTCGCTTTAAATACAAAAAGGAATTGTCCGGCTGCAGCTGAATTGCCCGGTCGTTGTCCTCGATGGCCTTCTGAAAATTGCCCAAGCCGGCATAGGCGGAACTTCTTCTCAAATATCCGAAAGCGTCTTTCGGCTTTTCGAGCTGGATCACTTTTCTGTAATCGGCCGCGGCTTGAGCTTCCCGACCGGTAGCAGAATAGATGTCACCCCGCAACGCATAGGCCTCGCTGTAATCAGGTTTCAGCTTGATGGCCGTCGACAGGTATTCCACCGCTTTCCGGCCGCCTTCGGCGATTTGCGACAGATAGGACAATCCGTGTGCGCCGGAAACCGTAAGCTGCCATTGCGCCGAGGCCTGCCTGTACCAGTCCACCGCCGACAGCTCCCGCGAAACTTCCTGGAACTGCTTTTTCAGCTTCGCGGGGCTTTCTTTTTTCACCGTGAGACGCCTGTTTTCATCTTCAAGCCTGGCCACCTGGTCCAGCAGCTGCTTTTCCCTTTTCCTGGCCTGATTGAGCTGGTCCAGGTAGGTCCTGTCGCGGAGAAGTTTTCGGACCCTGCTTTCCAAAAGCGACGTGTCCACCAGCACCTTGACGACAACCTCAATCCCAAAGCTGTCTTTCGTATGATAGTTCTCCTGGGAAATCACCTCCGCCTTGAGCACGCCGGCAGCCAGGGCAAGGATTTCATCCTTGGCGACGGTGCTGTCCTTCACAACCGTGAGACTCTCGATATAGGTCCCTGCCATCTCCAGCGCTTCGCGCTTCGCCTTGGCAATCGCCGCAATGCGTGCGTCGTCGGGCGACTGGCTGCCTCCGAAGGGCTGCTTGACCGTGTGGGTGATGGTTTGAATGTCCGCCTGGACGCAGGCTGGAAGGAACAGCAGAAGTGCCAGAAAAATCGTGAGAAAGGTTTTCACGAGGACCTCCTGTTATCGGACCGGAAGGAATTCATATCATGATCCCATATACAGAATCCACGGAACAGTCGTAACCGGCCATCCCGCAAAAATGGACCCCGTCGAACCGTGCATCCCGGCACGTATCCACAGCCCCACAAACGGGAACGATTCGGACCGGACAAACAGACCGGATGCATCGCCGGCCGGGAAACGGTCGTTGAACAACCGGTTTTCATCCGTTCATCATCCCCGATCTGCGATTCTGATCCGCCGTCCCGGTCAGAACGAGGCCTTCCTTCCCGGAACCAGGAGCCTTGTTTCCATGCCGGCCCTGCTCTTCTTCAGCCTCGCCGTGAATCCTTCAAGGTCTGCGGACCGGATCGTCCGGAAATCCGCTCCCGGAACCAGGGGAAGCGAGAAGTCGTCATAGTGAAACGGTACGACACAGGACGGCCCGACGATATCAATAAGCCGCTCGGGATAGCCCGGCCATTTCTTCCATCCGGGAGCACAGAGAAAGAGCACGTCGCAGGTGTGCCCCGAAAGCTCCTCTTCCAGAAACCCGGCGCTCCCGACGTGGAGGAACGTGACCCCGCCCAGTTCCACCTTCACGGCAAACATGGAACCGAGCCTATATTGGTTTGCCCTGAGCGGTGGTCTTCGGGCCCCATCGATCTCGCCCTCCATGAGAAGCAGACGGGAGAGGACGAGGCCGTGCATGGAAGGAATCAACGTCAACGCAAGCCGGTCGTCGAGGACCAGGCGCTCCCGGGCACGGCAGACCGTCACGCGGCCTGGCTGGCCGGATATGCCCAGAAGGGTGTCGAGACTGTTGCTGCCGATGAGCATTGCATCAGTCCGACGCGCCACCTCCGGGATGTCCAGCGCATGATCGAAGTGGGTGTGGCCCGCGAGGACGGCCCGGACATCGCCCTCCAGGCCGTCAAGGTAGGACTGGACGGCCCCGGGATCCGGTTCGAGACGGCGGATGAAGATCGATCGCTTCGACGGCCTTGTTATATAGGGGTCGATCAGCACGATACGGCCGTCGAAATGGAGCTCGATATGGGCTGTCCCCATCCAGCGCGCTTCAACCGGCATGGTTTCCTCCTCCATTTGCCATGATCTTCCTCCGGTCGATGCATCCGCTGTCCATCTGCCGGGAAACAACCACAAAAGGCCGAATCGGTATCGGGGGCTGCTCACCGGCGGAATGATGCCCGTCCCGGAACGGGACTGGCTTCCGTGAGGCAGGTCTTTCAGCGAAGGCCCCGGAGTTGCCTCCAGGGTTTCAGGTGGTGGATCGCAATCCCGCGGTAACTTGGCTGTTCGCGACAGACACGCTCGACGATGGCCATCTCCCGCGACAGGATCTCGAATCCAAGATGCTGAAAAGTGAGCTTCTCCGGCTCGGCAGGCCCGGTCTCCAGCCCGATCACCACGCCTTTTCCGGTCCTGGAAGCGTAGGCCAACTCCTGCCGGGCGTGGAAGATGATGCCGTCCTCCCCCTCGGCGTGGTTCCGGTAGTCCATCAGGGCGACATAGTCGTAAAGGTCCTGTACGAACTCGTTGAGCGGGCGCTGCTGTCCCTGCCACTCCACCTCCAGCCCGTCGTACCAGAACGGGATGGCCGCCCCGACTTCCAGGTGAGCCTTTTTCGCCATGACGACCCATTCCCGGGAACGCTCCAGGAACAAGCACGCAATCCTGTTGCTGTTCTTCTCCCAGGCGGCCATTGTGTAGGGTTCGATGTCCAGGTGGATGGCGTCGAAGCGCGACCGCGCCTGGGCCTTCACGTTGAAATCCACCACCCGTTGCACCATTTCCCTTGCCGCTTTGGCCTTTTCGGGCAGCACGTACCGGGGGGTGTTCAGATAGAGGGATCCCAGGAGGGCCTCGACTTTGAAGCCGCGGCCGTGCATCCGTTCGATCAGGCCCTGGAGCTTTCCCGGCTCCTCAACAATGGGCAGGCGCCCCTTGTAGGAATCCGCGTAAAGGTACAGGGTGGTGATCCCCTGGGACCGGAGGTCATCCAGGATCTCCTTCTCGAACGCGGGATCGTCGATCAGGCGGAAGCTGTCCACTTCCCAGATCCACATGGCTCGAGGCATAGCCGCCTCCGCACAGGACGCCCAGGGGGCGAAGAAAACCGCCAGCAGGAATAAGACACACAGGATGAAGCGATCGGGGAAAGCATTCATGGACAGGCCATATGCGGAAGCGATTCTTTCTGTCAATGCAATTCGGCCCCGGTCTTCGTCGGCGAGTCTTCCCCGAGGGGTGCAAAGGATATGGGAAAGGGTGCTCTCTTACGGATTGCCGCCCGCAAACAGGTCCGCCGGGTCGCTCCAGCGCGCATCGGGATCGGCGCCGATTCGCCGGATCATTTCTTCAAAGGCATTCCACATGGCCTCCGTGGTCATCTCGTAGGAATGTCCCCAGAAATAAAAGACGCCGCTTTCCCTGGCGTTCTCGTACCGGGACCACAGGTCCAGCGCAAGAAAATGGCAATTGGGATGGAACAGCATGGGGTTTTCGGGTGGAAACGTGCCTCCGGCTTCGCGGTCGGTCCTCCCGTAGACATGACCCGCTTCCCGGACCAGCGTCACGACAGCGTCATTGTACGAGCCGAAAGGATAGGCAAAGCCCGGCACCGGCTGACCAAAAAACTGCTGGAGGCGTTCCCTGCCCTCCGTGATTTCACGTCGCGCCGCATCGACCGGCATTTGATCCAGGCGCGGATGCGTCAGGCTGTGGTTGGCAATCGTGAAGCCGTCATAGACGGCCCTCCGTTCATCCCGCCCGAGCCGCCTGACCTCCACGCCCTGGTAAACGAAACTCAACGAGCGGTGTTGCGCATACAGGCCGTCGCTGAGGTTGAAGGTGGCCTTTGCTCCGTGCCGCCGGAGGATATCGACGAGCCGGACATCCGTCGTCACGCCGTCGTCCCAGCACTGCACCACGGTCATCATGGTTTCTTCGACCCCGCCCTTCCCACAGCGTCCGTCCGTCGCCCTCAGGGGTGGTCGGTGACGAGCGTCCTGCTCTCCGCCGAGACGAACGTCCGGCCCCGGCCGTCGGAGATCAGGCCTTTCAGCGTCACGACGGTTCCGGACAGGCTGGGCTTTTCCTGGACGGCCGTCACCTCCCAGGAGATCTCCACTTCCTGGCCCGCCTTCACGGCCCCATGGGTGACACAGGAAAAATCGAGACCGAGACCGATGCGACCGGAAGGCCGATAGAAATGGGTCGCCACCAGGCCCGTCATCAGGGAAATCAGCTGGCCGCCCGTGACCACGAGGTCCCCGAAACGGGTCCGGCGGGCGAAATCGGCATCGCGGTGGATCGGACTCTTGTCACCCGTGGCGGCGGCAAAACGCCGGACTTCTTCGGCGCTCACGACGACGTTGCGGCGGAACCGCTCACCGACGGCAATGGCTTCCATGCAGGGACTCTCCTTGTCGCCTCTATCCATCGATCACCGTCAACTCCAGGGGCGTCTTGCAGAGCATCTCCCCACCGTCCTTCGTGACCAGGACCGGACACTCCAGCCTCATGCCGCAGACGCCGGGAACGGTCATGGCCAGGAACGCCACCTCGACGGCATTCTCCTCGAGCACGACGTCCCGGAATTCGTCATTGTTGACGATGGCCGGATACCACTCGTGGCCGAACACGCCGAGTCCGTGCCCGAAGGAGGGAATGGTGTACGCGGCGTATCCAAGCTCGTTAATCAGATCCATCACGGTCTTGCAGACATCGCCCACCGTCTTCCCCGCCTTGAAATTCCGGACGATCGTTTCTGCCGTTCTGAGATAGGCGTCGGCCAGTTTCCGCTGCTCTGCCGATGGCTCTCCAATAATGAAATTGTGCGCCAGATCGGAGGGATACAACTGGTAAAGCGGGTGCAGGTCCACGATGATGTTTTCGCCTTTCTGCACCATTTTCTGCGTGGGCTGGGTCGTTCCGTTCATGGCGTATGTCGCCCGGTACCCGGAGGCGATCTCGGACGATCCCGTGATCGCCCAGTGGTACTCGCTGCCGAGGCGCCGCAGCTCCATCTCGCCGATGCCGGCGATTTGCGCCTCCGTCAAGCCGATCTCCAGTGCATCCCGGACGCATCGGATCCCGGCGTCCGCCATGGCGGCGGCCTGGCGCATCAGCTTGATCTCGCCCGGCTCCTTGACGTAGGAGGCCTGATCCACCACGTAGAGCGCGTTGACGAAGGTCGCCTCCGGCAGCGCGTTTTTCAGGAATTCGTATTCCGTGGCAAAAAGGTATCCCGTGTTCCCGCGGGGGGAATGGCCGAGCTCCACGCCGATCCTTCCCTTTTCCGCGCCGTTCTGCCGGACGAAATGGACGATGAGGTCCACAAGATCCATGCCGGGCAGGGGGGCATAGGAGGAAATGCTGCTCAGCCAGGACTCGTTCTTCAATCGCTCGCAGTCGAGCAGCATGGAAACCAGACCGGCGAATCCGTCTTTTGACACGATCACGGCGCTTCTCCACGGAACGAAGGCGCCGGACACATAGCTCAAGCTCACCGTCCGCGTGCCCACGAACAGATCGAGATCGGTTTTCTTCATCTCCTCCCGTATTTTCGTTATCCGCCCGGGATAGTCAATGTAAGTGTTCATATATCCTCCGTTATCTCATATTTGACGAACGATTTCCTTCATCGGGAAGAACTGTAGGTCCGTTGCCGCTGCAAGTCAAGCCGGCCTTTATTCCGACCAGACGATCGGAGAAATCCGCTCGGGATGGCAAGGGGATTGCCGGAATGGAACGAATCGCCCACGGCCTCCCGGAAGAAGATCCGGGACAGCTCAGGGACAGGAAAAGACGCTGGGATCACAGATTCGGCAGGATCCGCGAACGTCCTCCGGTTCATCGCCTGGTAATCTTGACCTGGAGGAAGGCGACCGCCTGCTGCCCGGCTACGCAGACACCGAACGACTTCAGGGAAAACTGGCTTCGGATCCGGGAGATCAGGCTGTTGTTGACATAATAGCTCAGGGTCTCCCCTCGAACCTCGACTCTCTGGACATTCCGGACATATCGGCCGTCGCTGATCGGCGCCGTGTTCGGCCTCCACGGCATGGCATCGTCCACCGGGATATCGTTCACGTTGACCCAGATCACGGATTGCCCGTTCGCCGAAACTCCGAACGTATACACATTCAGGCGGTCCTGACCCAGCATCAGGCCGTAGGCGTTGTTGTTGATGCCTCTCAGCCACACCGAGACGAGCTCGACGTCATAGTCCCCCGTCGCCCCGGGCGGCAGAGGGAGCATTTCGAGGGACTTCCGCTCGTTCTTCGTCTCCATGACATAGCGGTTGTCCTGGAACACGGCGTCGTAGAAGGGGCCGTTCACGTACACCGGCCAGCCGTTTTTCGGCGATGAGAAGTCGTCATAAAAAAGAACACTGCCGTAGCCCGCCGGCTCTTTCGGCACCGTCAGCTTGCTCTGCTCCAGACTTTTCCGCTGTTCCTCGAGTTTCTTCCTCTCCTCCTCCAGGGCCCTCTTCTGTTCCAGGATCTCTTTTTCCCTCTGAATCCGTTCCCTCTCTTCGGCCAGGATTCGCCGCTCCTCTGCGAGATCATCCGGGGCCTTCGCCGCCGGGACCGCGCCTTTCTGCGGCTTGAAGGAAAAACTTCCTTCCAGGGAGGAAAGTTCCCAGGGAATCTGCTGACCTTTGGTCCGGCGTACCAGATCCTGGCGGACCCGCTTGAAAACCTCCTCAATGGGCACGTCCGGCGACGTCATGTGCTTGATCAGGGATCCCGTAAAAGGGCTGTTGCGCCCGGATCCGTCGACGGCGACCTTTCCCGGGCTCGTGGAGTAGCTGATGAAGGTCCCCTTCGGCGCGGAGGAGATGATGGCGAGTCCGCGGGATGCGGACCGGAAACTCCGGGCGAACGGATTGTCCCGGCAGGCATCCAGGATGACGATGTTGAGATCGTTGGCCGCATTGGCCATTTCGTCCAGGACCATTTCGGTGTCCAGCGCCTGGTACTTCACATCCGTCTCGCGATTGATGCGCGCCCCGACGGGGATGAGGTAGTTCCGGCCGGCGATCTGGATCCCGTGTCCGGCATAGTAGAAAAGCCCCACACCGCCGCGCCGCAGGCGGTCGCCGAAGTCGCGAAGCGACTCGTCCATTTCCTGAAGGCTGGCGTTCTTCTTGAGAATGACCGTGAACCCGAGTCTCTGAAGCGTCGCCGCCAGGTCGGACGCGTCATGCACCGGATTGGTGAGAGGACCGGTTTGGTAGGCGCTGTTGCCGATCACCAAGGCGACACGCTGCGTCTGCGCGGCGGAAGACGCCTGGGGAGCAAAGAGAAGAAGGGCCAGAAACAGCAGTATGAGTCGGCGGATGGGTTCCATGACGGCAAATCTCTTGTGACTCATGACCGGTTTATGGATCGGGAATAGACAACCTGACGTTTGTTTCCCTATACCACACACGGATCGGGATTTCCGCCCGGTTTTTCGCCGGCGGCCGTTCATCGGAAAAAAAACTTAAATGATAATAGGCTCATAAACAGTTATTGCAATCCGTTGCCACCATCTCCCCGCGGTGGCCACGGATTGCAATAAGACACCATTTCGTCTGCTTCCGGAAAGGCTGACCGATCCGATCTGGAAACCGGAAGGTTCAACACCCGGAGCCTTCCGATGGAAACTACTTTGCTTTGATCCTTTTCGGTCCCACCCATTCATCCCAGGAGTTATTGTAGCCGTCATAGTGGATGAGATACTGTTTACCTTTTGTTTTCAGAACATGCGCGTCATACCACTTGCCCTTCCACAGCACACGAACAGCATCTCCTTCATTGAAATCCGCTGCCGGGGCTGCCGGGGCCGCCTGCCCTGCAAGCTTGATCCGGTCGGGACCGACCCACTCATCCCATGAGCTGCTGTAGCCGTCGTAATGGACAAAGCACTGTGTGCCCTTGGCTTCTTTCACCATTGCGGGATACCATTTGCCCTTCCACAGGACCTGGGCCTTGTCGCCGGGCTGACATTCCGCCGCGGCCAACGAAACAAACAAAAAGGAAAGAAACAGACAACATGCAATAAGACCGACGGTTTTCTTCTTCATGAGATCCTCCTCGTTTCAAGAAATTGAATTTATGCAGCAACACCAACTCCTAAATCTTTTCAGCTAAAAAAACAGATTTGAAACTCCCGATCAAGCCATATTTCGTTTTTCAAAGCGGTCCCAAGTAGTCTTCTACCCCGCCGCTCCTATTACCTGAATATTTCGTCCAGCCAGTCGAAGAGTACCAGTCCCACAATGCTGCGGTTCTCCATGATGCAGTGGTTCGTCGCGCCCTCGTCGGACGGCGTGATGACCATTGCCTTCAACGGATTCGGGAAGCTGTCCATGCAGATCTTCTGCTGCCGCTGTACCTCCGCGCTCTTGTACTCGCCTTCCCCGACGATGATCAGGGCCGAAACGGTCACCCGGGCGGGATCGAAGGTGAAGCCCCTGTTGGCCGCGGCAAGCGCCGACGGCTTGTCCATCGGCACACCCCAGCGCCAGTTGATGACTTTGACGATGTTTCCATGGAAAGTGGTCCAGGAATCGATCTCCTTCTGATCGGCGAGAACGACCGGCATCGTCGAGAAGAGCGGGTAGGCGTCCACCACGGCGGAATTCATGGCAACGGCCCGGATCCGGGGATCGTGCATGGCGGCCTGGGGCACGAACCCGCCGCCACCGCTATACCCGTAAGCGGCCAGCCGTTTGGGGTCCACGTCGGGGCGGCTGAGGGCATAGTCGACTACGGCCTTCATGGGCACATACATATCCGGCCGGAAGACTTTCCCCTCCAGGGGAAGGAGCCCCTGCCCCGGCAGATCGACGGTCATGAAGTTCCAGCCGCGCTCATGGGCCTGGGAGGCGATATAGAAATAGAGGTCCTCTGCAAAGGTCTCGCCGCCGCCGACCATGATCAGGGTCTTTTCCGGCTTCATGCCCGCGGCGGCCTTACGGAAATACCCCGGCAGCACCGTTCCCTCGTAGGGAATCTCGAAATACTCCAGCGGCGGGTCAAAGAGTGCTCCCGCTTTTTTCACCAGGCTCCTGCTCTTCCGCGCCCGCTCCTTGAAGTGCGGATCCGTCGGCAGCATGGAGATGAGGGAAATTCGGTAATAGTATGCGGCACGATGGAACTGGTCTCGGGCGCTCACCCTGTGGCCCGCGGTCAGGGATGCCTCACCCCGTGCCTCGACACGGCGCGCCAGCTGGAGCCATTCCTCATGCCAGCTTGCCGCGTCCCCGTCCTTGATTCGAGAGGCCGCATAGAAGGCCTCGCCGATTTCAGCCCCGTGGTTCACGGTGGAACCGAGAACAATGGTGCCGAAATGGAAATCCATGTCCGTGTCATTGAAATGGAAGCGGACACCGGTGTCGTGGGCGTCGAAGGCCTTCTTCTGTCCTCCCGCCTGCACCGCCTTGTTCTCCTGTGCGGCCAGGCCGACACCGGTACCGCCGGAAAAAGCCAGGAATGCCGGCACCATGAAAACGAGCCCCATCTTCCACCAGGTCCTTTTCTTCATATCCGATCTCCTTCCTTCTGCTGCCGGATTTCCCAATCTTGTCTTCAGATCCGGTGCGGCCGGGACGAACCTCCCGCCGGCTGACTTACACAGAAACCTTGTATCAGATTCAGGTTGTCAGGAATGTGGTTTCTTGAGCAGGGATGCCGTCGTCCTGAGTGAGAATCGGGGCAGAGCAGTGATGAAATTCAGAAAAGCGTCCACCTGATCAGCCTGACCGGCCCTGTTTCTCGCGGAAAGTCTTGACCGCTCATGCACCATTTGCAGTGTGGATTACGATTGGGAATTATGGTACCTGGAAATATGTTCGACCGACGTTAACCGATCTCAGACCCATCCAACCCTGTCAGGGGGATCTATGGGAGGAGCCATGCAAAACCCCGTACTTCGGAAGAGAGCGGGGTTTTTTATTTGAAGAAAGGAAGGTGAATACCATGGCACGGAACAAGGTCATTATCACGGCGGCACTGGCAGGCGGGCCTACGAGCAAGGCCAACAACCCGTCGACCCCCTACACACCGGAGGAGTTTGCGGAGGAGTCCTGGCGCTGCTGGCAGGAAGGCTGCTCCATCGTTCACATCCACGCCAAGAACCCGGAAAACGGCATGCCCACTGCGGATATCGACATGATCCGCCCCACCATCGAGGCCATCCGCGCTCGCGTACCGGAAATCATCATCAACATGTCATCGGCCATTTCTGTCGGACTGACCGCCGAGCAGCGCATCGCTCCGATCGAGGTGTTGAAGCCCGAGATGGCATCGTTGAACACCAATACCATGAATTTCGGTTTCGCCGACCGCAAGACCGGCAAATTCATGTTTGAGTTCATCTTCGAAAACACCTTCAAGACCATTGAGGATTTTGCCCGACGAATGATCGCGGCAGGGGTGAAGCCGGAATTGGAGGCCTACGATCCGGGCGGGATATACAACGCTCTTCTCCTGCGCAAACAGGGCGACGTGTTTATCGAGCCCATGCACTGGCAGTTCGTATTTGGAGTCACAGGCGGAATGCAGTTCTCTCCGCTGGGGTACTGCCACTTGAAGAGCCTGCTGCCCGAGGGGCACACCTGGAGTGCGTGCGGGGTGGGAAACCTCCAGTTCCCGGCCATCAGCCTCTCGTGCCTGGATGGCGGCCATATGCGGGTCGGTCTCGAGGACAGCGTGCGGGTGCCGGGCGGCGCGTTGGCCAAGGGGAGCTGGGAGCAGGTGACCTGGGCGAAAAAGATCGCGCAGTCCCTGGACCGCGAAGTCGCCACTCCGGACGAGGCCCGGCGGATCCTGGGGCTGAAACCGCGGGAATAAGAGTGGCTCTTGCAGATGGAGCAGCAAAGGCTTTTTTACAATACCGGATGATGGATCGCGATTACAATAAAACCAACTGTAATGATTCCTTAATAAAACAGTGCGCACACATCGCTCGTCAATATTATAAATAACATTGCTTAAGCAAATGCTATTGTCTGAATACTATTGACAGCGGCAATGTAACAAGGGACGGGTTCGGAGTATCTGCTTGGTGTCAAATAAGAGAGAAGGATCAACAGAAAGTTTATGCGCAAACGAAGCTGTAGAAAAACGAGCGCCCAGCCATGTTCCCTTCATGGCCGGGCTCTCTAAATCTCGCTCCGGTGTTTGAAAACGCATATTGGGAATAAGAAGAACACCCGGAACAGACCTGAAGGCATTTTGCCTATAATGTCCCAATAGTCAATATACCTTTAGATATATTTTTTATAATTAGAGCCTGTTCGTCAGTAAAGAGTTATTTAAATTCTGTTCCTGCGAATCTTTTCTCCACAAAGTAGTTCAGAGGACAATATGATTGTGTTCGAATCTTCCTGAGGTTTCTTTAATACACTCTTCGATTTTTCTTCAAGTATTTCGAAAGTTTTTATCTGTCTTTTCGTGGCTTCATTTTTTCTAATTTTTTTGCATCAGAGCAATGACTCGCTCGCCATGACCCTTGAAGTGGGAAGAGGATGGGGACAGAAAAACGCAGGAAAGAAAAGGGGTCGCAGCTTTCCATCTGCAACCCCCTGATGTAACTGGTACGCCCACTTGGATTCGAACCAAGGGCCTTCGGATTCGTAGTCCGACGCTCTATCCAGCTGAGCTATGGGCGCACGGTGCGGGCCGTGTGAATAGCGGTTGACCGAAAGAGGAGGTGCCTATAGCATATTCCTCCCGTGGAGGCAAAAATAAATCGAAGCTCCCGCTCAGGAGGAATCCCCCGTGAAAATCATCGATTCCCACATGCACTGCGGCGTTCAGAACGTCCGGCAGCCCTACTCTCTCATCCGGAGCGAGCTGGACGACGGGGACATCGCCGGGGCCTGCGTTTTTGCCCCGGTGGAGGACGTGTACGACCGCTACGACTACCACTTCGAGGACAGCCAGGCCTGGGTCGACTGCCGTCAGCGGGCGAACCGCTATCTGCTGGACATCCAGGAGCAGCACGAGGACTTCTTTGCCTACTACTTCGTCTGGAACGACTTCCGCCGGGAGGAACTGGCGAAGGGTTACCGGGGGGTCAAGTGGCACCGCCACGAATACGAGCCGGTCTATCGCTACGGCGACCCGCGCTGCGGCGAGTTCCTGCAGGAGGTCTTCCGCCTGGAGCTGCCCGTCGTCCTGGAGGAGTCTTTCGAAAATTCGCTGTATTTCCTGAACCGGGTGGCCGGGCGGACCGTCGTCATCATCCCCCACATGGGCATGCTCAACGGGGGATTCACGTCCCTCTTCCGGGAGGGAATATGGGAAGATGCAACGGTGTACGCAGACACCGCCCTGGCATCCCGGCACGAGATCACGGCCTTCCTGGACAGCTACGGGCCTGACCGGCTCCTCTTCGGAAGCGATTTCCCCTTCGGGACACCGTACCAGGAACTCCAGAAAGTCGAACGGCTGGGCCTTCCGGCGGAAGACTTCGAAAAGATCGTCTCGAAGAACATCCTGCGGCTGATGAGGGCCGGGGCATGAGGAAGAATCGTGCAGGACAAAAAAGCATCCTGCGGCGCATCGCCATGGCCGTGGTTGTCCTGCTTGCGGGCCTGTCGCAGGCGATTCCCGCCGAAGCCGCCAGGGGGGTGAAAATCATGAAGATTTTCCCGGGGGAAGGAACCGTCCAACTGTCCAAGCCGGCCGTTCGCGGCACCGTTTCGGTGGAGGAGGCCCTGCAGAAGAGGTCCTCCGTTCGGGACTTTTCGGCACGGCCGTTGACAGCCGCCCAGGTTTCACAGCTCCTGTGGGCTGCCCAGGGAACAACGCGCTCCTGGGGCGCCCGAACGGCACCGTCGGCGGGAGCCCTCTATCCCCTGGAGCTGTACGTGGTTCTCCCCGAGGGGCTGTTCCGTTACCGCTCCCGGAGCCATGAACTGGAGCGGATATCCGCCGGGGATCTCCGAAGTCCCCTGGGTGGAGCGGCCCTCGGCCAGGGCTCCGTCCGGGAGGCCGCCGCGGTCTTCGTCGTCGCGGGGGTCCAGGAGCGCACGGCCGGGAAGTATGGAGTCCGAAGCGAGCGCTATGTCAAGATCGAGGCGGGTCACGCGGCTCAGAACCTGATGCTCCAGGCTGTTTCGCTGGGCCTGGGCTCGGTGCCGATCGGGGCGTTCCATGACGACAAGGTCCGGCAGGTCCTCGGTCTGCCGGCAGGGCAGGAACCGCTCTATCTCGTCCCCGTCGGGCATCTCCGGTAACGGGCTCGCCTCCGGTTGGGTCGCCGGGGGCAGGCGCAGGGCAGGATCTTCCGACTCAACCCGCTCCCGCGGGTGGCCGGTTCCCGTTCATTTCCCATTTCGTTGTCTGGTGGGATTTCCTTCCGAGTGTCCGATGCGGCCAGGAATGCCCGGCGCCTATGTGTGGGCCTCGTCCCAGTTCCGGCCGGAGCCGATATCGACCTTCAGGGGAACCTGGAGCGAGATGACCTCCTCCATCTCCTGCTTCATCAGGGCCATGACCTCCTCCTTCTCCTCCGAGGGCACCTCCAGGACCAGCTCGTCGTGAACCTGGAGGATCATGGCGGACCGGAGCTTCTTTCCCTCCAGGAGGCGGTGGATGTTCACCATGGCCACCTTGATGAGGTCGGCGGCGCTTCCCTGGATGGGCGTGTTGATGGCCGTCCGCTCGGCGAACTGGCGGACCGCCACGTTGGAGCTGTTGATCTCCGGGAGGTAGCGGCGGCGGTTGAGGAGGGTCGTCACGTATCCCTGCCGGCGGGCCTCTTCGAGAATGCCGTCCAGGAACGTCCGGACCCCCCGGTAGCGCTGAAAATAGCCGTCGATGTACGCCTGGGCCTGCTTCTGGGTGATCCCGAGCTCCTTGGCCAGGCCGAAGGCGCTCATGCCATAGAGGACGCCGAAGTTGATCACCTTGGCCTGGCGGCGCATGTCCGGCGTCACCATGCCCGGGAAGACGCCGAAGACGTCCGAGGCGGTGCGGGTGTGGATGTCCTCCTCCGAGGCGAAGGCCTCCACCAGGGCCGGATCCCCGGAGAGGTGGGCCATAACCCGAAGCTCGATCTGGGAATAGTCCGCGGAGACGATCTCCATTCCCTCCGGCGCCTTGAAGGCCTGCCGGATGCGCCTTCCCTCGGGGGTGCGGATGGGGATGTTCTGAAGGTTCGGGTTGCTGCTGGAGAGGCGCCCCGTGGCGGTGACGGTCTGATTGAAGGACGTGTGGATGCGCCCCGTTTTCGGGTTCACGAGCAGGGGCAGGGCATCCACGTAGGTCGACTTGAGCTTCGCCAGGCTCCGGTGCGAAAGGATCATTGCCGGCAGTTCGTGCTGGGCCGCCAGGTACGTCAGGACGTCGACGTCGGTCGAGTATCCCTCCTTCGTCTTGCGGCCCCTGGGAAGCTTCAGCTTCTCGAAGAGGATCTGCTGGAGCTGCTTCGGCGAATTGATGTTGAACCGCTCCCCGGCCAGGTTGTGAATCCGTTCCTCCGAAGTCGCCAGGAGTCCGCCCATCTCCCGGGAGATCTCCTTCAGAAGCTCCACGTCAACGAGGACCCCCTTCCGCTCGATCGCCGCCAGGACCTCCACCAGGGGCATCTCCACCTGGTGGAAGAGATCGCCGAGGCCGCCCTCCCGGATCTTTTCGAGAAGGACCGGAACCAGGCTCGCAACGCCATCGGTCCGCCGGCAGGCGTAGGACAGGCGGGCATCCTCGGGCAGATAGCGGAAGGGAACGGCCTTGGCGCCGCTGCCCACCACTTCCCGGGCGGCCGGGACATGGCGGCCCAGGTGCTCCGTGACGACCTCCGGCAGGTCGGCGGACGGCCGCGCCGGATTCAGGAGGTAAGAGGCGATCATCGTGTCGCAGCCGAGGCCCGTCATCCGGACTCCGCGGTTGGCCAGCAGGATCATCGTCTCCTTCAGGTCGTGTCCGTTCTTGGCCTTCTTCCCGTCCGCCAGGAGAGGTGCCAGGATGGCGAGGACCTTTTCGGTTCCCCCGTCCGATGACAGGGGCAGGTAGCGCACGTCCCCGGGCGCGGCGGAGATCGTGACCCCCACCAGGTCCGCCTTCATGGGATCGTCGCCGTCCACGAGCGCACCGACGGTGAAGGAGTTCGCCCGCGACAGGCGGTCCACAAGGGCCTTCATCTCCTCTTCCGTCCAGACAAGCCGGTACTCCCCCTCCACCGACTGCTCCTGGAATTTCAGCTGCTGGAGAAGCGACGAGAACTCGAACTCCCGGAACAGGTCCTTGAGGATCCCGGCATTGGGTCCGGTCCAGCGGGCGGCCTCCAGGTCGAAGGGCACGTCGGCGTCGGTGCGGATGACCGCCAGGTCGCGGCTCAGGCGGGCCTGGTCGGCATGCTCCACCAGGGCGGCCTTCGCCCGGGCGTTGTGCACCTTTTGCAGGTTCCCGAGAACCCCCTCGACGGATCCAAACTCCTCGATGAGCCGCTGGGCGCCCTTCTGGCCGATGCCGGGCACCCCCGGGATGTTGTCCGAGGCGTCCCCCATCAGGCCCAGGATCTCCGGAACCTGCTCCGGTTCCACGCCGAAGCGCTCCCGGACGGCCTTGCGGTCGTAGGTTTTGTCGTTCATCGTATCCACGAGGGTCACGTTGTCCGTCACGAGCTGCATCAGGTCCTTGTCGCCGGAGACCAGGACGACATTCATGCCCGGCGACGCATAGCGCCGCGCCAGGGTGCCCAGGATGTCGTCCGCCTCGATTCCCTCCTGCTCCAGGACGGGGATGGAAAACCCGCGCACGATCTCCTTCACAAAGGGAATCTGCGGCAGAAGCGACTCCGGAACGGCGCGGCGGGTGGCCTTGTAGCCGTCATAGGCCTTGTGCCGGAAGGTGGGGCCTTTGACGTCGAAAGCCACGGCGATGTAGTTCACATCATTCTCCCGGATGAGCTTCAGGAGCATGTTCGTGAAGCCGTACAGCGCGTTGGTGGGAAACCCCTTGGAGTTGGAGAGGTCGCGGATGGCGTAGAAGGCCCGGAACAGGTAGTTGCTTCCGTCCACCAGGTAGAGGGTGGATTTCGTTTCCCCGTTCGTCATGGCCGGCCCCGGAGGGAGGAATCCTGGATCGTCCCGATCGGCCTCAATTGGCCGATCCTCCAAAATGCTCGATGGTGAATTCCTCAACGACGATCCCGGGAGACTGGCCTTCCCGGAGCCGGGCGATGACCTCCAGCACCGACTCCCGGTTCCAGTCCGTCTTGCCGCGGACCGCACAGGCCAGGAGGACCGCCAGGAAGAGCTCCGGGCGCACGCCGAAGGTCCGGCAGATCTCCTCGCAGGCATTCCGAAACCGTCCCTGATCGAATAACCGTTGCTGCATCGTCATGTATATGCCTCCCGACGGTCCCTGAAACATCATTCGCCGCCACGGACGGCGGCTCCTTCGGGGACAATCAAAGCCCCACGGATTCAACGTTCCAAACCGTTCGTTTCACGTGAAACAGGCGGGATTATCCCGTTCCCCGCCCGTAATCATCAGCCAGGCGTTCGATGTCATCCTCGCCGAAATAGTCTCCAGTCTGTACCTCTACATAGACGAGGTCGCCGCTGCCGGTGTTGTGAATCCGGTGGAGGGCTCCCCGGGGAATATCCAAAGCCGCCCCCGCCTTCACGGGGATCTCGCGGTCATCCAGGGTCACCGCCCCTTCCCCCTGCACGACAAACCAGTGCTCGGCCCGCCGTCGGTGCCGCTGGAGGCTCAGACGACCGCCCGGACGGACGAGAATCCGCTTCACCTTGGCCTCGCTGCCGTCGTAGAGGACCTCGAAGAAACCCCAGGGGCGATGGCTGTCCGTCTCGCTGCTCACGATCATTATTCTCCTGTGCCCTTGATTCTGAGCGTATCGGAAAAACGCATCCCTTTCAAGGTGAAGAAAGACGTGCCCGGAAAGGTCATGGGCCGGGGGAAGCGGCAGCGGCTTGGCCGCCTGCCGTGCGCCTCGCTGCAGCCGCCCGGGACGCCGCTTTCAGGCGCCTCCCTTCCGGAACTCCATGAAGTACCGGTAAAAGGCGGCGATCACGAGGGAGTGCCGGATCTCGCCGTCCCGGATCATGCCGGGAATGTCCGCCAGCGGTCGCAGAACGACCTCGATGTCCTCCTTGTCGTCCTGCTCCTGCACGCCCGCCGGGACCACATTCGCCGCCAGGAAGGTGTAGCAGCGGTTGTTCTGAATGGCCGGGTTGGGAAGGACATAGCCCAGGGAGGTCATCCGCTCCTCCCGCCATCCCGTCTCCTCCCGGAGTTCCCTCCGGGCCGCCCCTTCCGGCGTGTCGCCCTCTTCCATAACGCCGCCGGGGATCTCCAGGGTCACCTCCCGGGTGCCGTGGCGGTATTGGCGGACCAGGACCACCTCTTCTTTCGGTGTAAGCGGAATGACGTTCACCCAGGTCGGGGATTCAAGGATGAAGAACTCGTGATCCTTGCCCGTCCGGGGAGAGCGGGCCCGGTCGGTCCGCAGGCGGAAGACCCGGAAGGTACGGTCGTAGCGGGTAGAGAGGACATCCCATGCTTTCGGCATCATGGGGCCTTCCTACTCCAGGAGAACCGGAAAAACAACGGTTGATTTTATCCCGCGGGCCATTATATTCATGCTGTCGCCTGAAGCATTCCTCAGGCCTGCCAACGGGAGGAAGCTGCATGCCCTACATCAGAATCCGCTTCGGAAAAGAGTCTCGCCAGGTCATGGCGGCCCACATCCCGAAAGATTCCCTGCATTTTTTTCAGTCCGAGCGGGAAGAGGGGCTCCGCGTCTGGCAACCCCACATGGACATGTATGAAACTGTCGGTGAAATCGTACTCCTGGTGGAAATCGCCGGCGTCCGCCGGGAAGACCTGCAACTGGAGGTCTCCTCGGATACCGTAACCGTCTCGGGGCGGCGCTCCGAACCTTCCATGGAAGGCAGCGCCCGCTTCCGGCTCGCGGAAATCCCCTTCGGTCCCTTCGAACGCCGGCTTTCCCTTCCGGCCCCGGTGGATGCGGACCATGTCCACGCCACCTTTTCCAACGGCCTCCTGGTCATCCGGATGCTCAAAAGGCCGCTGGATCGGGTCCATCGCGTGCGCATCAAGAACCAGGCTTGAAATCCATCCCTTGATCTCTGCCCTTTCATGCTTACTCTAAGGGGGCGTTTGGAACGACCCGAATGGAGGTAATCATGGAGGAATTGAAAGCTCCCGAGGAAATAAAAGTTGAGGCCGGTGCCGTTCAGGTGCCCGGCGTCATTCCCATCATGCCGCTTTTCAACGTGGCCGTGTATCCCCGGATGATGTTTCCGATGGAGGTTTCGGGAGAGCAGGCAATCCAGCTCGTCGACGAGGCCATGTCCACGGACCGCGTCATGGGCCTGCTCCTGGCGAAAACCCCTCCCCAGGAAGCAAAGCTCGAACGCAGCCACTTCCACGACATTGGAACCAGCGCCGTCATTCTCAAGATGGCCAAGATCGGCGATAACAAGGCCCAGCTCCTCGTCCAGGGAATCAGCCGTTTCCGGGTGATCGAGTTCATCGAGGGGAAGCCCTACATCCGCGCCCGGGTGGAGACCCTGGAGGACCGGGGAGGAATGGACCTCGAGGTGGAGGCCCTGATGGCCAACCTCGTCAGCCTCTTCGACCGCATCGTCAAGCTGTCTCCCTTTCTACCCCAGGAATTCGGGGCCATGGCGAAGAACATCAGCGAGCCGGGCATCCTGGCGGACATCATCGCCTCGGTCATCAACGTCACCATGGAGGAGAAGCAGAAGATCCTGGAGGCCCTCGACGTCAAGGAGCGGCTCCAGGAAGTGACCCGGCTGGTGAACCACCAGGTGGAGATCCTGGAGCTGGGCAGCAAGATCCAGTCTCAGGTCAAGAACGACATCGACAAGAGCCAGAGGGAATACTACCTGCGCCAGCAGTTGGCGGCCATCCGCAAGGAGCTGGGCGAAGGTGAGGAGTCCAAGGTCGAGATCGAGGAGTACCGGGCAAAGATCGAGGAAAAGAACCTTCCGGAGGAGGCGAAGAAGGAAGCCCTCCGGGAACTGGACCGGCTGTCCCGGATGCACCCGTCCTCGGCGGAGTTCACTGTCTCCTCGACGTACCTGGACTGGATCACGGCCCTGCCCTGGCACGAGAGCACAGAAGACAACCTGGACATCCGGAAGGCCCGGAAGGTCCTCGACGAAGACCACTACGGCCTGGAAAAGCCGAAAAAGCGCATCCTCGAGTACCTGGCGGTCCGGAGGCTCAAGCCCGACTCCAAGGGGCCCATCCTCTGCTTCGCCGGACCTCCGGGCACCGGCAAGACCTCGCTGGGGACGTCCATCGCCCGCGCCCTGGGCCGGAAGTTCTACCGCCTGTCCCTCGGCGGCGTGCGGGACGAGGCGGAGATCCGCGGGCATCGCCGGACCTACGTCGGCGCCCTGCCGGGCCGCATCATCCAGGGCATCCGGCGGGCCGAGTCGAACAACCCCGTCTTCATGCTCGACGAAATCGACAAGCTGGGCAGTGATTTCCGGGGCGACCCCTCCTCGGCCCTCCTGGAGGTGCTTGACCCGGCCCAGAACAACACGTTCGCGGATCACTACCTGGACGTGCCCTTCGACCTCTCGAAGGTAATGTTCATCACCACGGCCAATGTCCTCGAGACGATCCCGCCGGCCCTCCGGGACCGGCTGGAGATCATCGAGCTGCCGGGCTACACGGAGGAGGAGAAGGTCCACATTGCCCTGCGCTACCTGATCCCCCGCCAGATCCGGGAAAACGGCCTTTCACCCGATCAGATCCGGATTTCCCGAGGGACCATCCGGCGCATCATCTGCGGGTACACCCGGGAGGCGGGGGTCCGGAACCTGGAGAGGGAGATCGCCAACATCTGCCGCGGCGTGGCCAGCCGAATCGCCGAGGGAGAGATCCAGAAGGCCTCCATCCGCACCGGGGATCTCCACCGGTACCTGGGACCCGTCCGGATCTTCTCGGAGATGCACGCCCGCGTCTCCAAGCCCGGCGTCGCCATGGGCCTGGCCTGGACCCCCGCCGGGGGCGACCTCCTGTTCATCGAGGCCACCTCCATGAAGGGGAAAAAGGGCCTCACCCTGACGGGCCAACTGGGAGACGTCATGAAGGAATCGGCCTCGGCGGCCCTGAGCTTTATCCGGGCCAATGCCGTCGAACTGGGGATCCCCGAGGATTTTTTCGAGGACCGGGATATACACATCCATGTGCCTTCCGGCGCCATCCCCAAGGACGGACCGTCGGCGGGCGTGACGATGCTGACGGCCCTCACGTCGCTTTTGACGAACAGGCCGGTGAAGAGGGACCTGGCCATGACGGGCGAGATCACGCTCCGGGGCCTTGTCCTCCCCGTCGGCGGAATCAAGGAGAAGGTCCTGGCGGCACACCGGGCGGGCGTCAAGACGATCCTGCTCCCGCGCTGGAACCGGAAGGACCTGGAGGATGTGCCTGTGAAAGTCCGGAAGGAGATTGTCTTCCACTTCGTCGACGACATGATGGAAGTCCTCCGGCTCGCCCTGGAAAAATAGCAGACAGAAGAGGTTGATCATGATCGTAACCCCCAAGGAAGCATCGACCGTCATCCTGCTCCGCCGCCCCCCCCGGGGCGGCGAGGGCTTTGAAGTGCTCATGGTCCGGAGGGACCGGAAGAGCAAGTTCGTCCCCGACGCATATGTCTTCCCGGGAGGAGTCCTGGACGAGGAGGACGGCTCGGAGCGGCTGGAACGGCTCTGCGCGGGCCTGACGGCCTCCCGGGCCCTGGGGATCCTGGAGGCCTGCCCGTCCCCGCACGTGGCGCTGGGTTCCTGGGTCGCGGCCATCCGGGAAACCTTCGAGGAAGTGGGCATTCTCCTGGCCCGCCGTCCCGACGGCGGCCTCTTCTCCCCGTCCCTCGACGGGGAGGCGGAACGGCTGCGATCCTGCCGGAGGCGCCTGATCGGGGGCGACATCGCCTTCGCGGATATCCTCGAACAGGAAACGCTGACGCTGGCCTGCGACCGGCTCCACTATTTTTCCCACTGGATCACCCCGGAGTTTCTTCCCCTGCGCTACGACGTCCGCTTTTTCCTGGCAGAGGCGCCGGGACACCAGGAGGCCCTTCACGACGGGGTCGAGCTCACGGACCACGTCTGGCGCACCCCCGGGGACATCCTGGAAGACTCCCGGCGGGGACGGTTCAACATGGTTCTCCCCACCCTCCTGACCATCGAGGAGCTGTGCGGTTTCCGGACCCTGGAAGAGGCAATCCGCTCCACCCGGAACCGGGTCGTCGAAGGCATCCTGACCCGGATGATCGAGGAAGACGGCATCATCGTCGAGTACACACCGGACGGCCGGGCCTTCCGAAACCTCCCACCGTCCGTCTGAACGCGTTCACCCCTCGTCCACCCTGATTCCACGGTTCGTATTTACAGAACGGTTTCGCCTGTGGTATGGGTCGAACCGCGTTCACCCCATAAACGACGTTTATCGGATCATAGAGGTGTTTCATGAAGATAATTGCAGGGATCCAGAGGGCTCTCCAGGAGGGGAGATCCGCGTTGACGGAGGCGGAATCCAAAACGCTGCTCCGGCAATACGGGATTCCCGTCGTGGAGGAAGCCGCCTGCAAAACACCCGGGGAAGCCATCGAGGAGGCCCGCCGCCTGGGATACCCCGTGGTCCTGAAAGGTCTGGGCGCGCGCCTGACCCACAAGACGGAGCGCGGGCTGGTCAAGCTTCACTTGGCATCGGACGAAGAGGTACGCCGGGCTGCGGATGAAATCGAACAGTCTGCCGGCTCCGACCTGGAAGGATACCTGGTCCAGCCGATGGTGGCGGGCCGCCGGGAATTCGTGGCCGGCCTCTTCTGTGATCCCCTGTTCGGCCCCGTGGTCATGTTCGGCCTCGGCGGCGTTTTCACCGAGGCCCTGCGGGATGTGGTCTTCCGCGTGCCGCCCTTTGATGAAGCGGAGGCCGCCCTGATGGTGGATGAAATCCGTTCCGCCGTCCTGCTGGGTCCTTTCCGCGGGGACCGGCAAGTCCACAGGGAAGACATCATCCGGACCCTGACGGGCCTGTCGCGCCTGGCGGAGGAGTGCCCGGACGTGACGGAAGTGGACATCAACCCCCTGCTGATCGGACCGGACGGCCGCGTCACCGCCGTCGACGCCCTGGTCGTGCTGGGCAGGAGGGCCGCCCCCCCGGCAGCGGCGGAGCCTGTAGACCCCAAGGATCTGGCCGGATTCTTCTACCCCCGCTCCATCGCGTTCATCGGCGCATCCGGAATCATCGGGAAATGGGGCCACATGCTGTTCACCAACGTGGCCGCGGGCGGATTCAAAGGCGAGTTTCACCTGGTGAACGCGAAAGGCGGCGTCATCGCCGGAAGGCCCGTCTTCAAATCGGTCATGGACATCCCCGAACCGGTGGACCTGGCAGTCGTTACTGTCCCGGCGGCCGGCGTGTCAGCGGTCATCCCCGAGATCGCCGCCAAGGGAATCCGTCGTGTCGTGCTCATCAGCTCGGGCTTCAGCGAGACAGGCGACAAGGGACGGCAGATCGAGCGGGAGCTGATCGCCCAGGCGCGGGAGCTGGGCATCCTGATCCTGGGCCCCAACACCATGGGCCTGTGCAATCCGCACCACCTGTTTTACTGCATGGGGATGCACGTCCGGCCCGGGGCGGGGGACATGTCCCTGGTAGCCCAGTCGGGAAACCTGGGAACGCAGCTTCTGGCATATGCGAAATCACAGGGAATCGGAATCCGGGCCTTCTGCGGCTCCGGCAACGAAGGGATGATTACCATCGAGGATTTCCTCGACGCCTTCGAAAAGGACGATCCGACCCGCACGGTGGTTCTGTACCTGGAGAGCATCAAGAACGGGGCCCGATTTGTCGAGACGGCCCGCAGGGTGGGCCGCAGGAAGCCGGTGGTGGTTCTCAAGGGCGGACGGACCGATGCGGGGAACCGGGCCGCGGCCAGCCACACCGGCGCCCTGGCTTCCAACATCGCCGTCTTCCAGGCCGCCTGCCGCCAGGCAGGCATGATCGCGGCCGACCATCCCACGGATCTCCTGGATCTGTCCGCGGCATTTTCCGCCCTCCCCCTGCCGAAGGGCAACCGGATCGGCATCGTCACCCTGGGCGGGGGATGGGGCGTCGTGGCGACGGACCTGTGCGTCGAGAACGGGCTGGTGATCCCCAACCTCTCGGATGAGATCATCGCGGGGATCGACAAGATCCTGCCCCCCTATTGGAGCCACACCAATCCCATCGACCTGGTGGCCGAGTTCGATCCCCTGATTCCCCAGCGCATCACCGAGGAGCTCCTGAAATGGGAGGAGTGCGACGCCGTTCTGCACCTGGGCATGCTGGGGCGGGTGAGCTTCTTCCGGACGGTTGCCGATTCGGCCATCCGGACGGACCCCAATTACACGGAAGACGGGCTGAAAGCCAGTCTCGACCTGGTGAGCCAGCATGAAAACGATTTCACCCGGTTCGCTGTCCGCATGATGGAGACCTATCGGAAACCGGTGCTGGGCGTGGCCCTTCTGAACGCGGAAGACAGCCGGTCGATCGTGGAGGTGGAGGGAAGCCCTTACAAGGGCGTCGCCTTCCAGACGCCGGAGCGGGCCGTCAGGGTTCTGGCAAAGATGTGCGCCTACTCGCACTGGCTCTCACACGAGAAGAGCCGCACCATGGAGATGTGAAATCATGAGAACTTCCCCGGTCTCCCCTCTGTACCGGGATTCCCTGGCGAAAGAGAGGGCCGTTGCGTGAGCCGCATCCTTCTGATCCGCCACGGCCAGGCATCCTTCGGCAAGGAGCGCTATGACCGCCTCTCCCGGATGGGCTGGCGGCAGGCGCGGATCCTGGCCGCGCACCTCTTCCAGGCGGGCCACACGTTCGACTCCGTCTGCGCGGGGGAGCTCGAGCGCCAGCAGGACACCGCCCAGGCCGTACTCGCCCACTACGATGGCCGGGAGAGGCCCCTCCCTCCCCTGGAGACGGTCCCCGAGTTCAACGAATATCCTTCCCGATCGATCTTCCTGCACTATTTCCCGCTGGCCATCCGCGACAACCCTTCCCTCGAGAAAAACCCGGAGCGCCTTTACAAGGACCGCAAGGCCTTCCAGCGGATTTTTGAAGCGGTCGTCCACCGGTGGATCGACGACCCGGCACCTCCGGCGGAGATCCTGGGCTGGGACGACTTCCGCGCCACCGTCGCCTCGGGCATGCAAAAAATTCTGCAGCGGAACGGCCGGGGCAGCCGGATCGCCGTTTTCACCTCCGGGGGCGCCATCTCCGCCGCCGTCCAGACGGCCCTGGGCCTCTCCACGGAGGAGACGTTCCGCCTGGCCTGGATGATCCGCAACGCCTCCGTCACGGAGTTTCTCTACGACGGGGAGCGGGTTTCCCTGCTGTCCTTCAACGGGACGGCCCACCTCGAACTGGAGGGGGATCCGTCCGTCATCACATACCGGTAACCCCCGGTAGAGGAGGTGTCCCATGGATTTCGCCGTATCCGAGAAAATGCAGGCCATCACGGGGATGATGGACGACTTCGTCCGGAAAGAGCTGTTTCCCCTCGAACCGGAATTCCTGACCACCGATTTCCGGGACCTCCTCCCCGTCCTGGAGGAAAAGCGCCGCATGGTCCGGCAGATGGAGCTGTGGGCGCCGAACCATCCGCCCGAGTACGGCGGTATGGGGCTCGACCTGATGGATCACGCCCTCGTCTCGGAGGTCCTGGGCCAGTCCCCCATCGGCCACTACGTCTTCGGCTGCCACGCCCCGGACGCGGGAAACATCGAGATCCTGCACAAATACGGGACGGAGAAGCAGAAAATCCAGTACCTGAAGCCGCTGGTGGAGGGAAAGATCCGCAGCTGCTTCTCCATGACGGAGGTGGACCTCCCGGGATCGAACCCGGTCCTGATGGACACGACGGCCGTCACCGACGGGGACGACTACGTCATCAACGGCCAGAAATGGTACTCCACCGCGGCCGACGGGGCGGCCTTTGCCATCGTCATGGCCGTCACGAATCCCGACGCGGCCCCGCACATGCGGGCCAGCATGATCATCGTCCCCACGGACAACCCCGGCTTCAACCTGGTCCGGAACATCCCCGTCATGGGGCACACGGGAAGCGATTTCGCGAGCCACGCCGAGATCCTCTACCAGTCCTGCCGGGTCCCCCGGGAGAACCTCCTGGGGCCGGAAGGATGGGGCTTTGTCATCGCCCAGGAGCGGCTCGGGCCGGGGCGGATCCACCACTGCATGCGGTGGCTCGGCATCTGCAAACGCGTCTTCGACCTGATGTGCCGGCGGGCCGCCTCGCGGGTCATCACGGCCGACGGCAACACCCTGGCATCGCGCCAGATCGTGCAGGCCTGGATCGCCGAAAGCGCCGCCGAGATCCAGGCCGCCCGCCTCATGACGCTCCATTCCGCCTGGAAGATCGAGAACCTGGGCGCCAAGGAGGCCCGGGAGGATATCTCCCTCATCAAGTTCTACGTCGCCGGGGTCCTTCAGAAGGTAGTGGACCGGGCGCTCCAGGTGCATGGCGGCATGGGAATGACCGACGACACGATCATCGCCTATTTCTATCGCCACGAGCGGGCGGCCCGGATCTACGACGGGGCGGACGAGGTGCACAAGGTCACCGTGGCCCGCCGGATCATCAAGCAGAAGGTGACAGGCAAGGCCTGAACGGACAGGGAGACACCATGGACTACATCGATCGAACCAGGACGATCCGCCCGGGAGAAGAGCTGGATCTCACGCGGCTGGATCCGTACCTGAGAAGCATCATCCCCGGTCTGGACGGGCCGATGGAGGTGGAGCAGTTCCCCGGCGGCTATTCCAACCTGACCTACCTGATCCGCTGCGGCGGCCGGGAGATGGTCCTCCGCCGGCCGCCCTTCGGGAAGAAAGCGAAAACGGCCCACGACATGGGCCGGGAATACCGGGTTCTCAAGGCGCTGCGGCCCGTGTTTCCCTGCTGCCCCGAGCCCCTGGTCTACACGGAGGATGAATCGATCATCGGCTGCCCCTTCTTCGTCATGGAGAGGATCCGCGGCATCATCCTCCGGCGCGAGCTCCCGAAAGGGCTGTCCTTCAGCTCCGAGGAGGCCCGGAAGCTGAGCGAAAACCTCCTGGACGTCCTGGTCGACCTGCACAGCGTAGATGTGGACAGGGCGGGGCTCGGCGACTTCGGGAAACCCGAAGGGTACGTCCGGAGGCAGGTGGAAGGGTGGAGCGGCCGCTACCGGAACTCCCGGACACCCGACGCACCGGATTTCGAGGCAGTGATGGCCTGGCTCGCGGACAAGCAGCCGCCCGAATCGGACCGCGTGTCGGTGATTCACAACGACTACCGCTTCGACAACGTGGTCCTGCACCCGGACGATCCCTTCCGGGTCATCGGGATCCTGGACTGGGAGATGGCCACCATCGGCGACCCCCTGATGGACCTGGGAGGCGTTCTGGCCTACTGGGTGGAAAAAGACGATTCGCCGGACCGCCAGGTTCTCCTCTTCGGTCCGACCAACCTGGAGGGCTCCCTCACGCGTGCCGGGGTGATCGAATACTACCTGCGGAAAATGGGCATGACGACGAAGGCCATGGATTTCTACCAGACCTTCGGCCTTTTCCGACTGGCCGTCATCGCCCAGCAGATCTACTACCGGTTCTACCACGGCCAGACGAAGGACCAGCGGTTCCAGATGATGATCGTGGCCGTTCAGGTCCTGGAGAAAGAGTCCCTGAAGCTGATCGGGACGTCGTCCCTGTAGGACGGGGGGCGACCGGAGCGAACCGTTCAGCCGGAACGGGAATCACCCGAAAAGGCAATGACGATTTGCAGGGAACGTTCGCGCTCGCGGCGGTTCCGCCGCGTTTCAATGCCCTTCCAGAAGCAGATTTTTCCAGCCCCACCGCCGGTCGTCCCGATCCTGCTCTTCCCGGATGCTCCGCTCCATGTTTTGCCTCAGGCCTTCAAATCCCGGGACGTCGAGATTCTTCGGGACGTACATGGGCTCACCCCACCGGACGACGATCCGGCTGAAGGGCTTCGGGATGAGCATCCGGTCCCAGCTTCCGAGGCTCCAGGCCCGGCTGAAGGAGATGTACACCGGAACGACGGGGGCACCGGAGAGCTGGGACATGCGGATCAGGCCCGCCTTGATGACCCCCCGGGGACCCGTGGGGCCGTCGGAGGCATGGACGGCAAAGGGGTGCTCCCGAAGGTCCTCGACCATGGCGGACAGGGCCTCGCGGCCGCCGCGGGTGCTGGACCCCCGGACGGGCCGGAAGTTCAGGCGTTCCACGATCCGGACGATGAGGTCCCCGTCCCGGCTGGCGCTGACGATGGCCGAGGGCTTGAACTCCCGGAATCGGGAGGCATATCCGACGACGCCAAGCACCCTCTGGTGCCAGAGCGCGGCGATGGCCTTGCCGCCACCCCGCAGATGGGAAAGCATCCGCTCCTCTCCGATCACCTCAAGCCGCACCAGCGACAGGTATCCACGAATCAGGCTATGCGCCAGGGAAATAACGAGGCTCGACTCGACCACCTTCCTGCCAAGCCATTTCAGGAATCTTTTCTTCACGACACCTCCCGCAAATAGACCGGATTCGAATAGATCCACGGGCGCCGGCGGCCCCAGGCCCACCGATCCACTTCCACCCTGTACACGCCCGGCCCCGGGGCCGGAACGGAAAGAGACCGGCCCCGCTCTTCCCGGATGGTGTGCCCGTCCCGAAGCAGGCGGATCCGTGCCACGCCGGGAACCTGAACGTGAAGCACGCATTTTTCGGTGAGCCGGAAAGGGAACTCTCCCCCCATGACGACGATTTCTCCCGGCCGCTCCGCGTAAAAGCGAAATCCGACGGAAGGCTTGAGCCAGTCATTTGCCACGAACGAACGGCCCTGCTCCAGCGCCTCCAGGACGGTCACCACCGCCGTACCCGGTTCCCCGGACAGGGGCTCCTCCGTCAGGATGTGGGTCCTCAGGATCGGCAGGACCCGGGAAAAGGGAAAGACCGGCAGGGTAACACCAAACCATTGCTTTTTCGTGTCGTGGTTGTCGCACTCGCCGATCCCCGGGACCCGGCGCTCCCTCCCCAGGGCGTCCCATCGGGCCAGTGTTTCCCGCTCGGGTCCCCGGAGGAACAGGGCCGGCATCAGGTAGCTCGCAAAGGCACGGAACTGTCCCGTCAGGGACTGCTGCCAGTCGGTCATGAAATCCCAGATTCCGATCCCGGTGAAACCGCTGACGTCCCAGTCCGTCCAGGGATAATGTTTCACGTGAAACACAGGGGCGCCCCGGTGGTCCGGATGAGCGATAAAGCCGATGCCTCCCGCTTCATGGACCCGGTCGATGTAGCTCTGCGGAGCCACCCCTTCCGTGTCGTCGGGAATGTCGACCGTCCCGCAGGAACCGAATGCCAGGTAATGATTGAAGCGGGGCGATATCTCCTGGCCGACGATGACGAGGACGCCGTCGTGCCATCCCTCCCAGCCGCGCTCCCGGGCGGTGACGCAGGCGTGATCCGTCAGGGCGAGGAAATGAACGCCCGACGTCCGGGCCGCCCGGATCATCTCGGAAACCGGCGTCCGCCCGTCGAAGGAATACTCCGAGTGGAGGTGAATCACCCCTGTGTACTCATGCACGGGCCGTTTCCCCCTTTCGGCCGGCGCGCCGCGAGCCGGCCCCGGCGACGGGACAGCCTTCGCACAGGGGCCGGGCCTTTCGGCAGAAGATCTTTCCCGTCTGGACAAAGAGTGCATGGTACTGCTTGAAGAGGGGAACTTCCTCCGGGAGGCCGTTGACGACCGCGTCCCGAACGGCCCCGTAGGATTCCGATCCGTCGATCCATCCGTGCCTGGCCAGGATCCGCCTCGTATAGGCGTCGACGACGAACACCGGCCGGTTTCCCGCATAGAGGAGGATGCTGTCCGCCGTCTCCTCTCCGATCCCGTTGATCGACAACAATTCCTCCCTCAAAATCCCGGTGTCCTCCCGGAACATCCGTTCCAGGCTCAGGCCGTATCGGGATTGCAGGAAGAAAAGAAAAGCCTTCAGGCGACGCGCCTTGACGCGGAAATACCCCGCCGGACGGATCCGCTCCGCCAGATCCGCTTCCTCCAGCCCGCAGAGCCCCTCCGGGGTCAGGCAGCCGGCCTCCTTGAGGTTTCCGATGGCTTTTTCCACGTTCGTCCAGGCGGTATTCTGCGTCAGGATGGCCCCGACGGCGACCTCGAAGGGAGTTTCCCCCGGCCACCACCCGAGGTCGCCGAAACGGCCATTCATCCTTGCATAGAGATCGAGGGTCGAGGGTGTACTATCCATAAGACCGCCTTTTGCCGGCTTGAAAGGATGGAAGGCGGCGTCCTCCCCCTCCGGATGCCCCGGGGAGGAGACGCCGGAGGATGGTCGTGGAGACTTCCGGCAGCCTATTTCCGGAGGGCCACGTAAAAGGTGGATCGGCCCCGCTTGATCAGGAGGAGCATGGTGTTCTTGTCGCTCTTCTTGGCAATTTCCCGCTGGTACTCCTTCACGGACGTAACCCGCACCTTGTTCACCTGCAGGATGATGTCCTGGGGCTGCATGCCGACTTCGTCCGCCTGGCTTGCCTCCCGCACCTCCGTTACGAGCACGCCGATGCGCGGGGCGACTCCCAGGTAGCGGGCAACCTGCGGGCTAATATCCTGAACGGTGATGCCGAAGTTCTGCCTGTCGTCCCTGCTTCCGGCCCGCGCCACTTCCTTCGAATCGGTCCGTTCCTCCACGACGACCTGGAACATGCGCTCCGCTCCTTCCCGCAGCACCTTCACCGAGATCCGGTCATTCACCCTCAACGAGGCGATCATAAGCAGGAGATCGTGGGTATCTTTGACCTTCTTGCCATTGATCTCGGTAACCACATCTCCTGCCTGGATTCCCGCCTTATCGGCGGGATCTCCCCTGAACACCTCGGAAATCAGGGCTCCGCTCCGGTCCTTGAGCTTCATGCTCTTGGCCAGGTCCTCCGTCACGTCCTGTACGGAGATCCCCATCCAGCCCCGGGTCACCTTCCCTTTTGCCTTCAGGTCCGAAAGAATGGCCTTGGCCATCTCCATGGGGATGGCGAAACCGATTCCCTGGCCGTGAGCCACGATGGCCGTGTTGATGCCCACGACCTTCCCCTCCATGTTGAACAGGGGGCCGCCGCTGTTGCCCGGATTGATGGAGGCGTCGGTCTGGATGAAGTTGTCATAGGGACCGGCCCCGATGACCCGTCCCTTGGCGCTGACGATGCCCGCCGTAACGGTCGCGTCCAGGCCGAAGGGGTTGCCGATGGCGACGACCCAGTCGCCGACGCGGATCTTCTCCGAGTCTCCCAGCTCCGCCACGGGCAGGCTGTCGGAGGTCTTGATCCGGATGAGGGCGATGTCCGTCTTGGCGTCCCGCCCGATGACCCGGGCCTCGAACTCCCGGCCATCGGAGAGCTTCACGAGGATCTTGTCGGACTGCTCGATGACATGGTTGTTGGTGAAGATGTATCCGTCGGAGCTGATGATGAATCCCGAACCCAGGCTCCGCTGCTTGAAGGTCCGCGGCGTGTCTCCGAAGAACCGGCGGAAGAAATCATCCCCGAAATAACGATCGGAGAGATCGTCCTGTCCGAATGGGGTGCGGAACGCCCCCCTGCCGGATCGAACCGTTTTCGTTGTGCTGATGTTGACCACCGCCGGCTTCACCTTCTCCGCGAGGTCGGCGAAAGACCCCGGCGCCTTGACGCTGACGGCGTTGGCGGAGGGGATCTCCGTCCCCGACGGGACGAAGGACGACTTCAGTACCTCCACGAAGGAGACGATAAAAAAGGCGATGAGAAACGCCAGGAGAAACATGATGAACGTTCTCCTGCTGCTTCCTTCCTTGGCCATATGTCCTCCTCTGGAACCCTGCTCTGAACTCCTGCCGCGGGAAAAGGGCGGCCCGCGTGATCCGGTCTTATAAACGGATGAGAACTTTTGTCAACAGCCTTCTCCGCTACCGGCGACGATCAGCCGCTGCCGCTCAAGCCGGTTCGCTCTCCCGCCGCACCGGGTTGGTGAGGGTCCCGATCCGTTCGATGTCCACGGACACGGTGTCCCCGTCCTGAAGAAAGATCGGCGGTTTTCGGGTGAACCCGACGCCCTGGGGTGTCCCCGAGAGGATCACCGTTCCCGGATCGAGGGTCATGGAAAGGCTCAGGTTGCTGACGATGGCCGCCACCGGAAAGATCATGTCCGCGGTCGAGGCGTCCTGCAAGGCCCGCCCGTTGACCAGGCAGCGGATCCTCAGGTTTCCCGGGTCCTCCACCTCGTCCCGGGTCACGATCCACGGCCCCAGGGGGCAGAAGGTGTCGAAGCTTTTCCCCCGGGCCCACTGCCCTTTCTGTTTCTCGATCTGCCAGTCCCGGGCGCTGACGTCGTTGGCGCAGGTGTATCCGAATACGTATTCCATCGCCTCTTCGGGGGAGACGTTCTTGGCCCGGCGGCCGATGATCACCGCGAGTTCCGCCTCGTAATCCACGTGCTCCGCTCCGGCCCGCGGCAGGAGGATCGTCTCGCCGGGACCGATGAGGCTCGTCGTGGCCTTCAGAAAAAGGACCGGCTGCTCCGGGTAGGACATGGCGAACTCATCCCCGTGCTGTCGGTAGTTGATGCCCAGGGCCAGGATGTTCGGAGGCGCCAGGGGTGAGAGAAGCCGCCGGACGGGACGGCACTCTTCACCGACCTCGAAGCCGCCGAAGAGATCCCCTTTCAGGACCCATGCCTCGTCCGCACGGTCGTCGCGGGCCATCCCCAAGGCAACCCGCCCTTCCGGATCGGCAAAACGTATGATCTTCATGGAACTCTCCTTCCGATCCATTCACCGGCATTCATGCCGCCGGCAACGTGAATTTCCCTGCCGGAATCGGGTCCCTTCCCATCCGGACCGCCGTCACGGCACCCCCGTTCTTCCCGCGCATGGAAGCACTCTTAACACGTTTGGGAACCACAGGAAAGGCCTCCAGATCCCCTTTGCCGGTCCGGCCCGCCTTGTGGTAGGATCACCCCTGCCATTTTCCAGCCCGGCGTCTTCCAGGCGGATCGGAAAGGGATTCATGTACGCAGCCATCGAACGGATCGGAGAGTCGAGCATCCGGACGGCCAAGGCCTTCTACGAGACCCTGGCCTTCTCCAGCGTTGTCTTCTTCAAGCTCTTCGACCGGAAATCCTTCAACAGCGCCATGCGGATGGTCCTGGTCAACCAGATCTATTTCACCTCCGTCCAGATCCTGCCCCTTTTCATCGCCGTGTCCATTCTCTTCGGTTCCCCCATCGTGGGAATCACGCTCCAGATTCTCAAGCAGTTCGGCCTTGCCGACCGGATGGGATCGGTCCTGATGGGTGTCGTCGTGACGGAGATATCCCCTTTCATGACGGTTCTCCTGATCGCCCTGCGGTCCAGTTCCGCCATCAACGCCGAGATCGCCGTCATGAAGGTCAACCGGGAACTCAAGACCCTCGATGTGTTCCGCATTGACGTCCTGGATTACCTCTTCCTGCCGCGCATCATCAACGGCATTCTCTCCGTCATCTGCCTGAGCACCCTCTTCTCCATCCTGGCGCTGGCCAGCGGGGCCTTTTTCAGCCGCTACATCCTGGACATGAGTTTCGATGATTACACGACCCTCCTGTTCCTGTCGGCGGATTTCTCGGATCTCTTCATCCTGCTTGTGAAATGCGTCTTCCTGGGATTCTTCATCACGCTGATTCCCATCCGCTTCGGCCTCCGGGCCACCCATGAGCTGACTAGCATCCCCATCTCTGTTCTCAACGGGATGGTCAAGGTTTTCATTGCCATTGTGATCATCGAGGTGATATCATTACTATTCAGATTTATTTAAAACTTTTCCCCCGGGAGGAGGTCCTGGAGAAAGCGCTTGCCGCCATCGTCGCGGAATGCGGCAACGGGCTGGGGCTTGTGGCCGCGGACGTGCCGCTGATCTCCAACCTGGACGTCCTGGGAAACCTCGCCCTGATCAAGCAGTACCGCGAGGATCTCCCGAAACTCGAGGCCGAAACCCTTGTCTTGTCTTATCTCCGGCGATTCGATCTGGAGCGGATCGCCTTCCGTCGGAATCCGGCCCTGACGGCGGAAGAGCGGTTCTGTGCCATGCTGGTCCGGGCCGTCCTGGTTCCCGAGGCGTGCGTCGTCATCGATCGTCCCCTGAAGATCGTGCCGGACCTGCAGGACAACCGCTTTTTCCGGGACATGCTGACGAAGGTTTCTGATTCCTGGTCATCCTGTGTGATCATAGACTATCCCTGGAACCGAGAACGCTATGAAGATATCCAGGTCGTTGACGACAAATCTTAAGGTCGGGCTGTTCCTGACGATCATGGCCTTGCTGGCGATCGTTTTCCTGTCCTACATGGCCCACAAGAAGGGAATTTTCGAACCCACTTCCACGTTCACGCTGTCCTCGAAGACCGGTGAGGATCTGGCGGAGGGCATGCCCATCCATTTCGCCGGCTTCCGGATCGGCCGGATCGACGAACTGGAGCTGAACGACCAGGGCATGGTGATCATCAAGGTCAAGGTGCCCCGGCGGCATGTCAAGTGGATCCGGACCAACAGCATCTTCAGCCTCTATAAGCCCCTGATCGGCTCTCCCCGCCTTATCGTGTCCACGGAGAACATGGCCAGTCCCGTCCTGCCGGAGGACAAGGTCCTGGAGCTGGTCGTCGTCAACGACATCAACGAGGCCATCAAGCAGCTCACCCCGATCATCGAGGAGGTCGGCCAGATCGTCTCCCACATCGAGGCCATCACGGGGAATCTCGCCGACCCGAAGGGCAGCGTCAACAAGATCCTCCGGAACGCCGAGCAGGTGACAGCGAACTTCACCGAAAAGAAGTCCATTGCGGAGATGGCCCTGGGCGACCCGGAATCGGTGAAGTCGCTTCACGAGTCCGTGAAGAAGATCCGCGACATCCTCGTCAAACTGGACGACATGGCCGGAAAGACCGATGTGGAGCTCTACGGAAAGGACGGGGTCCTCCCCCTGGTCCGCTCCATCCTGGCGGACGTCCTGGTCAAACTTCAGAAACTGAACAAGGCCCTGGACAACATCACCAAGGTCACCTCCGACGCAGCGGCCTCGACGAAAGACCTGCATCTGCTCCGAAACGACATCGACGCGACCATCCAGTCCATTGGCCGCACGGTGGAGGACCTGGACCGGATCGTTCCCCTCAAGAAGGAACGGGAGATCAAACTGCCATGACGCGACGCCTCACCTTCGCCCTCATGATCCTTATCGTCGCCATCCTGGCCGGCTGCGGCGGCGCCCGGGTACCCGACTGGACGACCGATGGATACAACAACCTGGAGGCCTTCAAGGAACGATACCTGGCCGGCCGAAGCGGCCCGGCCGAAGCGAATTGGCGCCATGCCGTCGAGGCCATCCGGATGAGCGGGGATCTGGAGGTGCTCGGCCGGGCCTACCTGACCCGGTACGCCGTCCTGACGGCCTGCCTGGAAACCTTCGACGACGCACCCTACCGGGAAATCGAGGCGCTCCGTCCCATGCCGGAGAACCGGGCCTTTCACCGCTTTCTGACCGGGGAGCTGTCCGCCGTAGACGACCGGAGCCTTCCCGATCCGTACCGGGGCATGCTGAAGGCCCTTCGGGACGGAAACCGCGATGCCGTCGCCGGGGAGGCCGGCCGGATCAAGGATCCCCTCTCCCGCCTCATTGCCGTCGGCGTGGCCGTGCGGATGGGATACGGCGATCATGAAGCCCTGCTCAAGACGGGCCTGGCGGAGGCCTCCCGGAGCGGCTGGAAGCGGGTTGTCCTGGCCTGCCTGGAACGTCTCCGCACCCTCTATGAGAAGCGGGGCGACACGGCGGAGGCCGAGAAAACCGGGAAGACCCTGGAAATCCTGAAACGGGAGCTTCCGTCCTAAGGGAGAGCATCTTCTCAACCCGATGTTCGCCGGAACTGTTACGGGGGCTTCCTCCGTCGCGGAAGCTATACCACATTCTATCGCCCGCCCCCGGCCGCGTCCCCACGCCAAGCACAATACTCATGAAGATAAAAAAACCGGGCGACCGACCCGGCCGCCCGGCAAACCTTTTCTGTTTTCCGCCACCCTTCTATTTCTTTACCGACCTGTCCGGAAACAGCTTCGAGAACGACCGGCGCCGCCGTTTCTTCCAGGCCCCCCGATGGTATACATAGCTGGCCATCAGCGGCAGGATCGAAGTCGCCTCTCCATACACCATCTGCTCGCTCGTGCCGTCCACCTTGCCCCAGGAGCTCGCCTCCTTGAGCGTGGAGCTGGAGCAGGCCCCGTCCCGGACATCCGCCACGGTAACCTGGACGGCATACTTGTGCATTGGGACCTCCTTCCCCAGGACTTCCGCGCAGATGACCGTATCCTGTGCAAAATTCTTCGGTACACCACCGCCGACAATGAAAAGACCCGTCGTCCTGGCCTTGATCTTGATCTGGGTCAACTCCCTGAAATCCTTGACGGAATCGATGGAAACATGGGCATTGGGGTACTTTGTCTGATGCAGGACAAGCCCGAAGCCGGCACTGCTGTCCGAAAAGGCGGGACAGAAGATGGGCACGTCGTGATCGAAGGCCGTCTCCACGAGAGAGCCCTTTTTCCGCGCGCCCTTTTTGAGAAAACGGCCCATCTCCCGGATGAACTCCCGGGAGGAGTAGATTCCCGGGGGCAGCGAATCCGCTATCTCCCCGATCGTGCGGTCGCAGTTCTGGAGTTCCTCCTCGTCGATGAAGGTATCGTAGATCCGGTCGATGTAGAGGGAGCGGAGCTGGCGGTCGTCCACGTGGGGGCTTCCCTGGTAATGACGGAATCCCAGGGCCTCGAAGAAATCCATGTCGACGATGGAGGCCCCCGTCGCCACGATGGCGTCCACCATGTTGTGCTTCACCAGGTCAGCGTAGAGGTTCATGCAGCCGGCGGCGCTCGTGCTACCGGCGATGCAGAGGATGACGGAACAGGACCGGTCCTTCAGCATCCGTTCGAAGAGGTCGGCGCCGGCGGCCAGGTCCCGGGCGGTAAAGGACATGCCCTTCATGGCCCGGACCAGGTCGACGGCGTCGATGGATGTGATGTCGATATGCCTCACTGGCGTGTGGAGATAATCCTTCTTTTTGATCTTCATAACCCACCTTTCCGTTATTTCTTGGTTTTTCCTTAACCCAGGGACCCGCCGGTTGTCAATGACCACCTGGGACGCCCGGGCCTGCATCGGCGGGCCTTCCAGAATCCGCCTTGTCATCCTCCGGAATATCTGGTAGGTCCCCGGCATGATGGATGGGTTTTCCCAAAAAGTCTGGACAGTTTCGGAGCTCAACGAGGCCGTCCGGGACCTGCTGGAGGGACGGTTCGATCTCCTGTGGGTGGAGGGGGAGGTGGCCGATCTTCGTCGTCCCTCCTCCGGACACGTATACTTTTCCCTGAAAGATTCGGGAGGCCAGGTCCGGTCGGTCCTGTTCCGCTCCGCCGCGGCGGCGCTCCGGTTCCGCATCGAGGACGGGATGCGCCTGCTCGTAAGGGGGCGTCTGGGCGTCTATCCGCTCCGGGGAGAGTACCAGCTCGTCGTCACCGCCGCCGAGCCCTACGGAATCGGCGCCCTGCAGCGGGCCTTCGAACAGCTCAAGGCCCGCCTCGAAGCGGAAGGTCTCTTCGACCCCACCCGCAAGAAGGCGCTCCCCTTTCTGCCCGGACGAATCGGGGTGGTCACGTCCCTCTCGGGCTCGGTCCTGCGGGACATTCTGCATGTCACCGCCCGCCGCTTTCCGTCGATTCCGCTCCTGGTCGCCCCGGTGCGGGTCCAGGGCGCGGAGGCCCCCCCGGAGATCGCCCGGGCCATCCGGGATCTCCAGGGGGAAGGGCTCGTGGACGTCATCATCCTGGCCCGGGGAGGAGGATCCTTGGAGGATCTGGCACCCTTCAACGACGAGCGCGTTGCCCGGGCCATCGCGGCCTCCACGATCCCCGTCGTCTCCGCAGTGGGACACGAAACGGACTACACGATCGCCGATTTCGTCGCCGACCTGCGGGCCCCCACTCCCTCCGCGGCGGCGGAGCTGGTCGTACCCGTCCGGAAGGATCTCCTGGCAACGGTGGCGTCTCTCTCCGGACGTCTCACCCAGGCTATGGATCGGAACATTTCCGCTCGTTTGGACCGGATCGCCTCGGCGCGCCGGCGGCTCAGGGACCCGGCCCGGCTGATCGCCGACCGGCGCCTGACCGTGGACGAGCGCCTGCAACGGCTGCAGAGACTCCTCCAGGAATCGGTCTCGGGACGACGGCACCGCCTTGCTTATGCCGCCCAGCACCTGCGATACGCCGACCCCCGCGGAAAAATCCGTCGTGAAGCCATGCAGTTGGAAACCCTGCATCGGGACATGAAGCGGGCCCTGGAGGCGGCGATCCTCAAGGAAAAGCAGCGGGTCCGGACCCAGGCGGTCCGTCTCGACGCCCTCAACCCCCTGGCGGTGCTCCGGCGCGGATATGCCCTTGCCCGGCGCCTTCCCGAGGGGACCCTCGTCACGGACGCTTCCGCACTGGCCGAAGAAACCCTCGTGGACATCCGGGTGGCCGAGGGTGGATTCCGGGCGGCGGTGAAAGAAACCTACAGGAGCTGACCCATGGCCCGGGAAAAATTCGAGGACGCCCTCGAAAAACTGGAACAGATCGTTCGCCGAATGGAAGCCGGTGAAATGACCCTGGATGAATCCCTGAAGGCCTTCGAGGAGGGCATCCGCCTGGTCCGCCTCTGCAACGCCCGCCTCGACGACGCGGAGAGGCGTGTCGAGGTGCTTCTCCGGGAGGGAGACCAGCTGGCGGTGAAGCTCTTCGGCGGAGAAGACTCATGAATGACAGGCCGGACGGCTTCTCCCTGTACCTGAAGTCCCGCAAGGAGCTCGTGGAAAGCGCCCTGAACCGCTATCTCCCCGCCGAGGGGGTGTACCCGGTCGAGATCTACAACGCCATGCGTTACAGTCTGTTCGCCGGCGGCAAGCGGCTCCGTCCCATCCTCTGCATCGCCTCGGCGGAGGCCATGGGAGGTCTCCTGGATGATGCACTCCCTGCCGCCTGCGCCCTGGAAATGATCCACACGTATTCGCTCATCCACGACGACCTGCCGTCCATGGACAACGACGACTTCCGGCGGGGAGCCCCGACGAGCCACAAGGTTTTCGGCGAAGCGGTGGCCGTCCTGGCGGGGGACGCTCTCCTGACGGAGGCGTTCCGCCTCCTCACGGATCCTGCGGCCATCCGTTCCGTGGAACCCGCCCGGGTGGTCCGGATCGTTCACGAGATCGCCACGGCGGCCGGCGCCGGCGGAATGGTGGGCGGCCAGGTGGTGGACATCCTTTCGGAAGGACGCCCTTCCGATTATGAAACGCTCCATTACATCCACAGCGGCAAAACCGGCCGGATGATCCTCGCCTCGCTCCGGACGGGGGCGATTCTTGCGGACGGCGGGGAAGAGGAACTGGAAGCCGTCTCGGAATACGGCCGGCATATCGGCCTGGCCTTCCAGATTTCCGACGACATCCTGAACGTCGAAGGGGACCCATCCCTTCTCGGAAAGGGAACGGGGAGCGACGCCGCCCGCCGGAAGGTCACCTTTCCCGCCCTGATCGGGCTGGAAGAGTCGAGATCCATGGCCCGGCAGAGCATCGAGGCGGCCCTGGAGGGCATCCAGCGCCTGGACGAACGTGCAGACCCCCTGCGAAGGCTTGCCCGCTATATCCTCGAACGAAAATCCTGAAGATCGATTCCATGGCCACAAAGGAAGAAAAACAAGCGCCCAGGGCCGTATCCCTCGCGGAGATCCAGTCACCGGAAGACATCCGCAGCCTCGAAGTGTCCCAGTTGAACCTTCTGGCCGAGGAGATCCGTGCCCTCATCATCCGGACCGTTTCCGTATGCGGGGGGCACCTCGCATCCTCCCTCGGCGCGGTGGAGCTGACCCTGGCCATCCACAAGGTTTTCGATACCCCCCGGGACAAGCTTGTCTGGGACGTGGGGCACCAGGCATATGCCCACAAGATCCTCACGGAGCGGCGCGAACGCTTCTCCACCCTGCGCCGCCGGGGCGGCATCAGCGGTTTTCCGAAGCGTGAAGAAAGCCCTTACGACGTGTTCGACGTCGGCCACAGCGGGACGTCCATTTCAGCCGCCGCGGGCATTGCCGAGGCCAAGTGCCTCCGCGGGGAGGACTTCAAGGTGATCGCCGTCATCGGCGACGGCTCCATGACCTCCGGGCTGGCCTACGAGGGGCTGAACTGGGCGGGAGACCGGAAGAAAAACCTGATCATCATCCTCAACGACAACGAGATGTCCATCTCCCCCAACGTCGGCGCTCTTTCCTCCTACATGAACCGGATGTTGACGGGCCAGCGGGCCATGAAAATCCGCTCCGAGATGAAGAGCCTGTTCCGCACCCTGCCGGGCATCGGCGAGCAGATGCTGAAGTTCTCCCGGCAGGCCGAGGAAGCCCTGAAAGGCTTCCTGCTGCCCGGGGCCCTGTTCGAAGACCTTGGCTTTACCTACGTCGGCCCGCTGGAGGGACACCGGCTCGACCACCTTGTCAAAAACCTGGAAAATGTCCGGAACATGCCCGGACCCGTCCTGGTCCACGTGGTGACACGCAAAGGTAAGGGATACGCTCCGGCGGAAGCCAGGCCTCTGCTTTTCCATGGCATCGGTCCCTTCCGCATCGAGACGGGGGAGCCCATCGCGGCGGCAGGCGGAAGGATCTCCTATTCCCGGATGTTCGGCAACACCCTCATCCGCCTGGCCGAGAAGGACCCCCGGATCGTGGCCATTACGGCGGCCATGTGCGAGGGAACGGGCCTCGATGAGTTCGCCCGGCGGTTTCCGTCCCGCTTCTTCGACGTCGGCATCGCCGAACAGCACGCCGTCACCTTTGCCGCCGGCCTGGCAACGGAGGGAATCGTCCCGGTCGTGGCCATCTATTCGACGTTCTTCCAGCGCTCCTACGACCAGATTCTCCACGACGTCTGCCTGCAGAAGCTTCCCGTCGTCCTGGCCCTGGACAGGGGCGGCTTTGTGGGAGACGACGGGCCCACCCATCACGGTCTCTTCGACCTGTCCTATCTGCGGTCGATTCCCAACATGACCGTCCTGGCCCCGAAGGATGAAAATGAATTCCAGCACATGCTGAAGACCGCCGTGGAATGGGGCGCCCCGATCGCGATCCGATATCCCCGCGGGGCCGTGGCGGGAGTGCCCCTGGACGACGACCTGCAACCCCTTCCCATTGGCCGCGGGGAAGTCCTGTGCGAAGGAGGCGATCTGGCCATCGTGGCCATCGGCTCCACGGTCCTGCCCGCCCTGGCGGCGGCGGAGCGGCTGAGGGAGGAAGGAATCGGGGCCCGGGTGGTCAACGCCCGCTCCGTCAAGCCCCTGGATGCCGATCTTTTGTGCGAATCCGCCGTCCGGACGGGAAAGGTGCTGACGGTCGAGGAAAATGTCCTCATGGGGGGGTTCGGCAGCGCCGTCCTGGAGCTTTTCCAGGAAAAGGGTCTCCAGAATGTCGCCGTGGTTCGGCTCGGCGTCCCCGATACCTTCGTCGAGCAGGCCACCATGGCGGAGCTGAGGGACCTCTATGGAATCGACGAGGAGGGCATCCTTCGGGCGGCCCGGGCCATGGTCCGCTCCGGAGACTGACGCAACCCTTTCCCGCAGGCAGCCATGAAAAAGGAAAAAAAGCAACGGATCCGGCTCGATACGCTTCTCGTCGAGCGGGGACTCTGCAGCAGCCGCGAGCGGGCCCGGGCCCTGATCCTGGCGGGCGCCGTCCTGGTGGAGGAAATGCCGGTGGACAAGCCGGGCTCCTTCCTGTCGGCCGACGCCGCCGTCCGCCTCCGAACCGCCGACCACCCCTACGTGAGCCGCGGGGGCGTGAAGCTCCAGGGAGCCCTCGAAACCTTTTCCCTCTCCGTCTCCGATATGGTCTGCCTCGACGTGGGGGCGTCCACCGGCGGGTTCACCGACTGCCTCCTGCAAGCCGGAGCCCGGAAGGTGTACGCCCTGGACGTGGGCTACGGGCAGCTGGCCTGGAAACTCCGCCAGGATCCGCGCGTCGTGCCCGTGGAGCGGACGAACATCCGGATCTACGACGGGAAAGACCTCGACGGGCCTGTGGACCTGGTCACCATCGACGCCTCCTTCATTTCCCTCAAGCTGGTCATTCCGGCGGCGCTGCGCTGGCTGAAGCCGGGCGGGATTGTCCTGGCCCTGATCAAGCCCCAGTTCGAAGCGGGGCGCGAACGGGTCGGCAAGGGCGGCGTCGTCCGCGATCCCATCGCCCACAGGGAGGTCGTGGAGGAAATAGAGCGGTTCTGCCGCGACGAGGGCCTCGACATCCGGGGAACCTGCGAATCCCCCCTTCCGGGTCCCGCCGGAAACCGCGAGTTTTTCATCCTGGCGTCGGCCCCGCCCGAGACGGATGCCGCAACACCGCCGGAGCCCTCGGAAAACGCGGGAAGGACGCCCGGGACCCATGAGCGTTAAACTGGCAAAGACAGCCGGTTTCTGCATGGGCGTCAAACGGGCCGTGGACATGGTCCTCGACATGCCCCTGCCCCAGGGCAAGGCCCGCTTCTACACGTTCGGTCCCCTCATCCACAACCCCCAGACCGTTGAACTCCTCGAAAAAAGGGGATTCCGCCCCATCCAGAGGATCGAGGAGATCCAGGAGCCCCGGGAAGGAGCCACCCTCATCATCCGCGCCCACGGCATCTCGCCGGAAGAGAGGCGGGAAATCCGGGAATCAGGCATGAAGATCGTCGACGCCACCTGCCCCAAGGTCGGCCATGTCCAGGCCATCATAAAGAAACATGCCTCCCGGGACTACGACATCCTCATCATCGGAGATCCCCATCATCCGGAGGTGAACGGGCTGCTCGGATTCGCCGGTGAACGGGGCATCGTCATCCAGAGTGAGGAACAAGTGGCGACCCTGCCGGATCTCCGCAAGGTGTGTGTCGTCGCCCAGACGACCCAGAGCCTGGACACCTTCCACCGGGTCGTCCGCCGGATCCAGGAGCGCTTTCCCGAGACGCTTGTTTTCGACACGATCTGCAACTCCACGGAAGAGCGGCAGCGGGAGATCGAGTCCATGGCCCCGGAACTGGATGCCTTTTTCATCGTCGGCGGGCGGAACAGCGCCAATACGCTGCGCTTGGCGGCCCTGGCCGCCCAGACGGGAACACCGACCTTCCACATCGAGACGGCGGACGAACTGGCGGGAATCGACCTCTCCCGCTACGACCGCATCGGCGTGTCCGCCGGCGCCTCCACGCCGAACTGGATCATCGACCGGGTCGTGGAAGGGCTCCGGAAGGAGCAGGATCGCCGCAAGGGTCTGCTGCGCAGTCTTTTCCAGGGATGGATTCTCCTGGTCAAGACGGACGTCTTCTCCTCCCTCGGCGCCGGGGTCCTGACGCTGGCCTGCCTGCTCCTCCAGGGCCGCCCGCCGGAATTCCTCCCGGTCTGGACGGCGGCGCTGTACGTCTACGCAATGCACACCCTCAACCGGGTCCTGAATCCCCGGACCAGCTCCATCCTGGGAACATTCCGGGAAGCCTCCTACCGCCGCCACCGCCGCCTGTACGCGCAGCTGGGCTTCGGTTCCATGGTTCTCGCGCTGGCGTTCTCCCTCCTGGCGGGCATGGCCTCGTTCCTGTTCCTCCTGGTGCTTTCCGTTCTCGGCATGCTCTACAATGTCCGGATATGGCCCAACAAATGGAAATTCGAGACGTTCCGCGACATCCCGGGATCGAAGAACGTCTCCATGGCGGCCGCCTGGGCCGCCGTCACGGCCGTTTTGCCGACTCTCCGGGGCGGTTTCGGCCTGGAGGCGGGCTGGGTCGTTTCCTTCCTGCTCATCTTTTCCCTGGTCGTCGTCCGCTCGGCCCTTTCGGACCTGCAGGATCTGCAGAGCGACCGGCTTCTGGGACGGGAAACGATCCCTGTCGTGATCGGGAAGGAAATGACCCAGAAACTGCTGAAGTCCTTCGTCATCTTTTCCGTCCTGCTCCTTGTGTCGGCCGCCGCGGCCGGCTGGGTGACTCCCTTTGCCTGGCTGCTCCTGTGCTGTCCCTTTTACCTGTGGATTTGTTTCCGCCTTTGTGATAGAAGGTCCGGACTTTCCGGTGTAGTTCTGGAGGGTTTGCTGGAAACGACCTATTTCATTGCGGGTTTGGCCGCCCTGTTCTGGACGGGAATCGGCCGGTTCGCCTGACATGAAATCATGGAGGTACGATCATGAAGAGATCCGCGGGAATCGCATGGGGGTTGTTCCTGGTTCTCCTGCTTGCCGGATGCGGCGGTCTCCGCTATTCCCAGGTCGCCCCTGAAGCCAAGGATTTTCATCCCCAGCGGATCGGCGTCCTGCCTGTCGATGCGGGAACATATGAGGAAGCCCGGGGCACGGCGGACGAGGTCATCGCCGCGGTCCTGGTGAACAGGAAATGGTTTACCGACGTGGTGGCGGCCGACGCCATCGGCCGCCAGGTCCAGTCCAACGAGGATCTTCGCAAGGCCCTCCTGGACTACCTGACCAAGCTCAAGACGGTGAATTTCTCCGATCCCGCGCTGAGCCGCCGCATCGGGGAACTGTGCCGGGTGGATGCCTTCCTGGTGACCAGCGTGGACTACTGGAATTACACGATGGAAGGCGAGAAGAAAGTCGGCAAGGTCGGCCTCTCCCTCAAGATGGTGGAGGCATCCACCGGAAAAGTCATGTGGAAGGCGGCGCACCACGAAACCTCCCGGTATTACCTGATCAAGCCTGACCTGAAGGGTGTGGCGGAGAGCCTGTTCAAGACCATGATCGAGGAAATGCCCCACTGAGGGGCCGAGCGGTCTGGAGGTTGCCATGAAAGAGCGCGTCAAAGCCATCCTGGAAAAGGTTCGCCCCAGTCTCCAGGCGGACGGGGGAGACGTCGAGCTGGTGGACGTCTCCGAAGAAGGGGTGGTCCGGGTCCGCCTGACGGGGGCCTGCAAGGGATGCCCGATGTCCCAGATGACCCTGAAAATGGGAATTCAGCGGTACCTCCAGCGGGAGATGCCGGAAATCAAAGATGTTGTTGCGGTTTAGACCGAGGCCCGGAGGCCGGGCGGCCGGTCTTGAAAGAAGGAAAAAACAAAAGGAGCTTCGTAAAAATGGCTTACGTAATAACCGATGACTGCATAGCCTGTGGATCTTGCGAGAGCGAGTGTCCCGTCGAGGCCATCTCCGAAGGGGATGACAAATACGTGATCGACCCGAATCTCTGCACCGACTGCGGAGCATGTGCCGACCAGTGCCCGGTGGAGGCGATCGTCCCGGGAGAGGAAAAGTAGGCGGACGATTGTCCGGACAAGGGGAATAGGGGAAGCCGCCGGCCCTCCGGCCCGGTTGTTTCCCCTCTTGCATTTTCAGGCCGTCACCCGGCGGCAAGTTCTGGCTTTTTCCTGGCGGGAGTCCTCCATGGGACCCTTCATCACCTTTGAAGGCATCGAGGGATCGGGCAAGAGTACCCAGATTCGCCTGGCAGCCAGATACCTCGAGGAGCGGGGGATCCGGACCCTGGTGACCGGCGAACCCGGGGGGACGTCCCTGGGCGTCCGGATTCGGGAGCTTCTCCTGAACCGGGGATCCGTTGCCATCGGGGCCGAGGCGGAGTTGTTCCTTTTCGCCGCCGCCCGAAGCCAGCACGTACAGGAGCTGATCCTGCCGGCCCTCCGGGAAGGCCGCTGGGTCCTCTGCGACCGCTTCTCCGACGCCACAGTGGCCTACCAGGGATTCGGGCGCCGGCTCGATTCCGCCTTTGTCCGGAAGGTGAACTCCTTTGCCGGCGTCGGACTGGTTCCCCGGCTCACCATCCTGATCGACATGCCCGTCGAGACCGGCCTCGGACGGGCTCTCGACCGGGCGTCCCGCCAGCCCGGCCCCATGGAAGACCGCTTCGAGCACGAAGAGCTTGCGTTCCATCACCGGGTCCGCTCAGGCTACATCGAGATGGCCCGGCAGGAACCGGAGCGCTTCCGGGTCATCGACGGCGACCGGTCCATCGAGGAAATCCACCGGGAGGTCTGCTCGCACCTGGACGCCCTCCTCCCGACAGCAGGTGATTCATGCCCTTCGGGGATATCTGCGGCCACGAAAAGCCAATCGCCATCCTGAGGCGGGCCCTCGCTTCCGGCCGGATCGCCCATGCCTATCTTTTCCGGGGCATGGACGGCATCGGGAAGCGAACCGTGGCGGAGACGTTCGCCAAGGCCCTCAATTGCTCCCGAATGGAGGACGACGCCTGCGGCGATTGCCCCTCCTGCCGGAAATACGACAGCGGAAACCACCCCGATGCCGTCACCGTCCGTCCCACGGGCCCCTTCATCCGAATCGGCGATATCCGCTCCCTCCAGGACCAGATGGGATTCCGGCCGCTCGAGGGGGGCCGGCGTGTCTTTCTCATCCTGGAGGCGGACCGGATGAACGAGCCGGCGGCAAACGCCCTGCTCAAGACCCTGGAGGAGCCGTCACCCCGGAATCACCTGATCCTGGTCACGAGCCGGCCCCACCGCCTCCCCTCCACCATTCTGTCCCGGTGCCAGCACCTCCCATTCAACCCTTTACAAACGGAGGCGATTGCCCTATTCTTGCGCGAACATATGGATTTTTCAGAGGCCCAGGCCCGAACGCTGGCCTCCTCCGCGGGCGGTAGCATCGGCCGGGCGCTTGAAATGGCCCGGGAAGACGACATCCGGGTCCGCGACGGGATCATGGACGCCGTCGCCGAAACCCTGCGGAATCGGACATTCCCCCCGCAGCCGACCCTTCCGGCCTCCCTGGGAAAAGACCGGGAGGAGGTTCTCCGGCGCCTGGAAATGGTCCGCCTGTTCCTGCGGGACCTTCTTGTCTGGAAAGAGACGGAACTTAAGGAACTTCTCCTGTACGGCGACCGCCTTGACCTGATCGGCCCCCTGTCGAAGACGCTCTCCGGACGGGAACTTCTCGCCCGGCTGGATGCCGTGAGCAGGGCTCAGCGGGCCGTGGAGCAGAACGCGAACCGTCCCCTTGTCCTGGAGGCGATGGTTCTCAAGTGGGCCGGACCGCCTCCGGTACGGACCGGAAAGTGACTGTCATGGAAGAAGCGACCGCCGAACCCCGGATCGTCGGTGTACGGTTCCGGAGGGAAGGCAAGACATACCTGTTTGACGCCGGAGGGTTGTCCCTGAACCGGGAAGACGCCGTGGTCGTGGATACGGAGTTCGGTCCGGCCCTCGGGCTGGTGGCAACCACGAACAGCATGATCCCCCTGTCCGAACCACCGGCTTCCCTGAAGAAGGTCCTGCGGATCGCTACGGACGAGGATCTCCAGGTCCGCATGGATCTGCAGCGGTTCGAGCAGGAGTGCCACCGGTTCTGCAAGGAGCGCATCGCCGAACGGGGTCTGCCCATGAAGCTCATCGAGGCCGAATGCCTCTTTGACCGGAGCAAGGTGATCTTTTACTTCACCGCGGACAACCGGGTGGACTTCCGGGAACTCGTCAAGGATCTCGTCCAGCGGTTCCGGATCCGCATCGAGCTCCGCCAGATCGGGGCGAGGCAGGAAACGCGCCTGCTCAAGGGCATGGGCATCTGCGGACGGGAGGTCTGCTGCGCGGGATTCCTTTCCAACCTGGACCGGGTCACCGTCAAGATGGCCAAGGAGCAGGGGATGTCCCTCAATCCCGAGAAGATCTCCGGGCTCTGCGGACGGCTCATGTGCTGTCTGGCATACGAGTACGACAGCTACGCGGAGCGAAAGAAAAAACTCCCCAAATGCGGCAAGGTCGTCCAGACCGAAGGGGGCGCCGGCAAGGTCATCCGGCAGAACGTCCTCAAGGGAGACGTCATGGTCCAGCTGGAAGACGGCAAGGAAGTGACCCTGAGCATCAAAGACCCGGATTAGCCGGCCGAGACGGCCCGGCGGACGGCTTTTCGAGCAACCTGTCAGAGGAACCACACATGGAAAAGGCCTACTACATCACCACGCCCATCTACTACGTAAACGCCTCGCCCCACATCGGCCACGCCTACACCACCATCGTGGCCGACGTGCTGGCCCGCTACCACCGAAGTCTCGGCTACCGGACCTTCTTCCTCACCGGAACCGACGAGCACGGGGACAAGATCGCCGAGGCAGCCGCCAAAGCCGGCATCAGCCCCCAGGAATTCACCGACCGGATCAGCGCCCAGTTCCGGGAGCTCTGGCCGGAGCTGATGGTCACCAACGACTATTTCATCCGCACGACCGACCAGAACCACGTCCGGACAGTCCAGGCCATCCTTCAGAAGGTCTACGACCAGGGAGACATCTATTTCGGCCACTACGAGGGCTACTATTGCGTCGGCTGCGAACGCTTCTACACCGAGAAGGAACTGGTCGACGGCAAGTGCCCCGACCACCAGACGCCTCCCCTGCACCGCAAGGAAAGCAACTACTTCTTCAAGATGAGTGCCTACCAGGATTGGCTGATCCAGTACATCCAGGACCACCCCGATTTCATCCGCCCCGAGCGGTACCGGAACGAGGTCCTGGCCTTCCTCCGGGAGCCCCTCGAAGACCTGTGCATCTCCCGGCCGAAAAGCCGCCTCACCTGGGGCATCGACCTTCCCTTCGACGAGAACTACGTGACGTACGTCTGGTTCGACGCCCTGATCAACTACGTGACCGGCGTCGGTTACCCCGACGGCGAAAATTTCCCGATCTTCTGGCCGGAGGCCCAGCACCTCATCGCGAAGGACATCCTCAAGCCCCACGGGATCTACTGGCCCACCATGCTGAAGGCCGCCGGGATTGAGCCCTACCGGAACCTGAACGTTCACGGCTACTGGAACGTCGACCAGAGCAAGATGTCCAAGAGCCTGGGGAACGTCGTCAAGCCCCTGGACCTGAAAGACAAGTACGGCCTGGACGCCTTCCGCTATTTCCTCCTTCGGGACATGGTCTTCGGGCTCGATTCGAGCTTCAGCGAGGAGGCCTTCGTCCAGCGGGTCAACTCCGACCTGGCCAACGACCTCGGAAACCTGGTGAGCCGGTCGGTGACCATGGCCGTCAAGTACGGCGGCGGGAAGGTTCCCTTCCCTGCGGAAATCGTACCGGAGGAGGACGGGATCCTTCAGGAAACCGCCGCCCGGGCCCTCGCCGAGGTGGAGGCCTGCTTCGCGGAGCTGGCCCTGCACAAGGCCTTGATCGCCATCTGGGATCTCATCAGCATCACGAACAAGTACATCGTCGAACGGGAACCCTGGAACCTGGCCAAGGATCCGGAGCGGAAGGGCCGGCTGGAGACAATCCTGTACAATTTATTGGAAACCTTGAGAATTGTGGCAAACCTGGTGGCACCGTTCATGCCGGGCTCGGCGGAGAAGATCCTCCGGCAGATCGGCATCGTCGATCCGGGCCGGCAGACCATCGACACCATCCGGACATGGGGCGGCCTGGCCCCCGGGCTGGCCCTGACGCGCGGCGAATCGCTGTTCCCGCGCATTACATTCAGCAAGGAGGAACAGCCCGTGGAGACGAAAAAGGCCCCCCTGGCGCCCATCAAGCCGGAAATCTCCTACGAGGATTTCGAGAAGATCGACCTCCGGGCCGCGAAGATCCTGGAAGCGGAACCGGTGCCGAAGTCGAGCAAGCTCATGAAGCTCAAAATCGACATAGGGGAGGAGCGCAGCATCGTCGCCGGCGTCGGGAAGGACTACAAGGCGGAAGACCTGGTGGGAAAAACGATCGTCGTCGTGGTGAACCTCAAGCCCACGAAACTCATGGGAGTCGAGTCGCGGGGCATGCTCCTGGCGACGGACAGCGAAGAGGGCCTGACGCTGGTGAGCTTCGACCGCTCCGCCCTGACGGGGGGAAAGGTCCGGTAGGGAACGTCACGGCCCCCCGTCCGGTGGGTGGGACCTATTCGCCTCCGTCCAGGTCGCGGAAATGGGCCTCGGTGATCCCGTCCAGCAGCTGAAAAGAGCGGATGCGAATCACAACGACCGGTGCCGCCGGATCCTTCGCCAGTTCCTCCAGGTCGGGGTGACGCTCGATCAGGCAGCGCCGAATACCGGCTTCCCGCTCCGGAGAACCGGGAGACTCGAAGCGGCCGCTGACGGTCAGGGCCATAGCCCGCGGCTGTCGTTCTCCCCGGGTGTCCACGAGAAGGCTGACGTTCGGATTCGCAAGGAGATTCCGGTATTTTTTTGTCTCCGCCCGGGTCAGCATCCAGACCTCCCGGCCGTCCTCCGAGACCGCGTAAGACATGAGCGAACAGTGCGGAACCCCCTCTGATTCCGTGGCCATGACGCACAGGTCCTTCCGTTTCAGCAATTCCTTCATTCGCTCCAGCATGATCCCTCCCGACCCCCATTCTTTTGATTCCAAATGAAACAGAAATCCTCACGGAAATCAACCTCTCCCGGCCTGCCTCCGCACACGGGGCACCTCCGGGCCCGAAGGACCGGCCCAACGGATGATACGGACCGCCCCGTATCCCGGATCCGGCGGCGGCTCCTCGGGTGGTATGAAAAAAACCGGCGGGACCTTCCCTGGCGTGAGACCCGGGACCCCTTCGCCGTCTGGATCTCGGAGATCATGCTCCAGCAGACGCGGGTGGAAACGGTCATCCCGTATTACCGGCGCTTCCTGGAGCGCTTTCCCGACGCCTCCTCCCTGGCGGCCGCCTCGACCGACGAAGTCCTGAAGGTCTGGGAAAACCTGGGATACTATTCCCGGGCGAGGAACCTCCATGAGGCAGCGAAGATCGTGGCGGAACACCACGGCGGCCGTCTCCCGGAAGCGCATGAGGACCTGGTGGCCCTGCCGGGAATCGGCGAGTACACGGCGGGAGCCGTCGGCAGCATCGCCTTCGGACGGATCGTTCCGGCAGTGGACGGCAACGTCCGGCGCGTCCTGGCGAGGCTGTACGCCATCGGCGAACCGGTTGACTCCGGCCCCGGAAAGTCGCGGATCCGGACGCTGGCGGAGAGGCTTGTGTCCCCGGAAGACCCCGGGGCCTTCAACCAGGCCCTGATGGACCTGGGCTCCCGGATCTGCACGCCCGCCCTGCCCCGCTGTCGGGAATGCCCCCTGGCGGACGAATGCGAGGCCTTCCGGCAGGGCCGCCAGGAAGAGATTCCCATGAACTCCCCGAAAAAGCCCCTGCCTTTCGAGACCGCCGTTGCAGCCGTTCTCCGCAACCGGGACGGTCGTCTCCTCGTCGTCCGGCGGCCGCTTCACGGATTCCTGGGCGGGCTGTGGAAGCTCCCCGGTGGTTTCCTCCAGCCCGGCGAGGATCTCCCGGCTGGGCTCCGGCGGACCATGAGGGAAGAGACGGGGCTTGCTGTCCGCGTCCTTGACGAGCTGGCCTCCGTAAACGCGGTCTATTCACACTTCCGCCTCCGCCTGACGGCCTTCCGCTGCCGGAGACAGGGCGGCGGGAGACCGCCTTCTGAAGGCCCTGACCGGAGATGGGTCACGTTCGAGGAGATGAACGGCTTGGCCTTTTCCAAGGCGGACCGGCTCCTGTTGCCGTTCCTTCCACCCTTCCCGTCGCGCGCCTCCGCCGGATAAGCGGCGATACCCGTCCGATCCCTTTACTTTTTCCGCCGGATTCATTATCTTCAGAAAAACGCATCGGGCGAGGAGGACATGTCCAAGGACAAGATCCCGGCGACCCCCGCGATCCGTTTCCTCAGGGAGCGAGGGATTGATTTTCAGCTTCGTCCCTACCGCTACGAGGAGCACGGCGGAACCCGCGTCTCCGCCCGGGAACTGGGCGTCAGCGAACACCAGATCATCAAGACGCTCGTCATGGAAGACGAGCATGGCGCCCCGCTGATCGTCCTGATGCACGGGGACCGGCAGGTCTCCACCAAGGCCTTCGCCCGGCAGTTGGGAGTCAAGAGCGTCACCCCCTGCGATCCGAAGGTTGCGGAGCGGCACACCGGCTACAAGGTGGGGGGAACCTCCCCCTTCGGGACCAGGAAGCCGCTGAAGATATACGTGGAGGAGAGCATCGCGGGCCTGCCCAGGATCCTCATCAACGCGGGGGGACGGGGGATCCTGGCGGAGATGTCTCCGGCCGACCTGATCCGGGCTCTCCACCCGGTCACGGTGCAGGTCGCCATTGAATGAGGCGCGTCATGCCGAAGGAACGAAAACAGCAGGAAGAGCAGATGATCGTCCGGTGCCTCCACTGCGGGGTCAAGAACCGCATCCCCAAGGTCCGCCTGCAGGACCGCCCCGCCTGCGGCAACTGCCATTCCCCCCTGGATGAGATGATCATCCGGTGCCTCCACTGCGGCGCCAAGAACCGCATGCCGGAAAACCGGATTCACGACCGCCCCGTCTGCGGCGTCTGCAAGACTCCCCTCATCATCTGTCATGCCCCCGCCTTCCCCGTCGACGTGAACGACCAGAACTTTTCCCGGGAGGTCCTGGGAGAAGCCTGCTCCGTCCTGGTGGACTGCTGGGCCCCCTGGTGCGGCCCCTGCCGGACCATGGAGCCCGTCATGGAGGACCTGGCGGCCAAATACGGCGGCGCGGTGAAGATCGCCAAGCTTAACGTTGACGAAAATCCGATCACGGCCTCCCAGTACGCCATCCGGAGCATCCCGACACTCCTGTTCTTCCGCGGCGGGGTGGTGGTGCAGCGGCTGGTGGGCGCCCAGTCGAAAGAGGCCGTCGAGGAGCAGCTCCTGGCGACCATCCAGACGAACTGACGGGGTCCTGCCTTCAAACCGTCCTTCCCTGCAATCCGGCACGGCCGGATGCCCCGCAACGGGTTTTCAGCCGCAGTGCCGGCCTCCGATACCGGCGAATCCAAGAATGCACCCAGACAGGATGTCCTCATGAAGAGATGGAACCTCCGGCTCCTTGTCGCAATGGCCCTCTCGATCCTCCTGGCCGCGGGCTGCGCCCGCCTCAACTCCTTCCAGCGGGACGGCGAGATCCGCCTGGCCGGGCTGAAGGCCCCGGTGGAGGTGGTCCGCGACGAGAAAGGGATGGCGTACCTCTACGCGGCCGATGAGCACGACCTGCTTCGGGCTCAGGGCTTCGTAACGGCCCAGGACCGGCTCTTCCAGATGGAGTTGCTTCGCCTGCTCTCCTCCGGCCGCATCTCCGAGCTGGCGGGTCCGGCGGGCCGGGAAGCGGACATCCGCATGCGGACCATCGGCTTCCGCCGGCAGGCCGGAAAGCACGTGTCCATCCTGAGCGGCGAAACGGCGCGTTTCCTCCAGGCCTACCTGGACGGCGTGAACGCATTCATCGCGCGGAGACAGGACTGGCCGTTGGAGTTCAGGCTGGCGGGGCTCCGGCCGCAGCCCTGGACCATCGAGGATTCCCTGGCCGTTGCCTATTACATGGGCTGGGGCTCGGCGGCGAATCTCAAGGATGAAATCATCGCCCAGATGATGGTCGAGAAATTGGGCCCCCAGCGGGCGCGGGAGCTTTTCCCCCTGAACGTCAATCCCGACGAGGTCAGGGAATGCCCGGCATCGAACGGAATCGGGCGGGGCGCCCTTCCGGAAAGGCGCCACCTCGATCTTGCCTCCGACCGGACGCTGATGGCCCTCCCGGCCGACCAGGCCGCGGGATTGCGCCTCGGAAGCAACAACTGGGCAACGGGAGCCGCCCTTTCCGTAAGCGGCAGGCCGGTGGTCGCCAACGACCCGCACCTCGATGCCCGGATCCTCCCGGGGCCCTGGTATCCCTGCGGCCTGATCCTCCCCTCCTCCAGGATTGTGGCCGCCTTCATCCCTGGCGTGCCGGGACTCGGCATCGGCCGGACCGACCGCATCGCCCTGGGAATCACCAATTCCTACGGCGACGCCCAGGATCTGTTCATCGAGACGGTCGACCCGGCAGACCCCGGCCGCTACCTGGAGGGAGGGAACTCCCTCCCCTTCGAGGTGATCACGGAGACGCTGAAGATCAGGGACAAGGCCACCCCCGGTGGTTTCCGGGAGGAAAAAATCGCGATTCGCCTCACAAAGCGGGGTCCCGTCGTTTCCGGCGTCCTGAAAGGCCTTGGTGCGGACCACGTCATGAGCCTGCGCTGGTCGCCCTTCGAGACGATGGCGGCCTCCCTTGGAAGCGAACGCCTTCTTCAAGCCCGCAATGTACAGGAAATCAGGGAAAGCCTGCGCGGCCTGACCCTCATCATGCTGAATTTCGTCTTTGCCGACACGGACGGGAACATCGGCTGGCAGACAACGGGCCGCCTGCCCATCCGCGCCCGGGGACAGGGACTCCTTCCCCATAAAGTCACGGACGGCCGCGACGACTGGACCGGCTGGATTCCCTTCGAAAAGATGCCCCATGCGGACAATCCGCCGAGAGGCTGGGTAGGAACCTGCAATCATCATGCGGTTCCGTGCGATTATCCCCACTACTACTCGTCCCATGCGTCGGCGTCCTACCGCTACCGGCGGCTGATTGAGCTGCTGGACGCCCCGGGGAAGAAGACGGCGGCGGACCACTGGCGCTTCCAGAGGGATGCTGTAAACCTGATGGCCCGGAAGATTGCACCCGTCATGTCGGAGGCCCTGCTCCGGCACGAGGACACAAAAGCCCTGGGCCGCATCCTCGGCCGCTGGGATTTTGTCGACGATCCGGACCAGGCGGCGCCGGCCGTCTTCCAGGCGGTGTACCGCCGGTTCTTCTTCGCCGCTTACCAGGACGAGCTGGGACCGGCCCTCACGGAGCTCCTGGCTGACAATCCATACTTCTGGCAGGAATCTCTCCAGAAGATGTTCCTGGCCGGAGAGTCCGCCTGGTTCGACGACGTCTCGACGCCCGCCGTCCGGGAAGCGAGGGACGACGTCCTGCACCGCGCCGGGCGGGAGGCGATCCGGGAGCTGGGCCCCCTGTACGGCGGAGATCCGGAGGGATGGCGATGGGGCCGCATGCACCGCTTGACCCTGGTGTCTCCGATTCGCCGCGAGGGGTTTGCGGCTTCCATTCTGGGCGGCGGATCCCACTCCATGGGCGGCTCCCAGGAGACCCTCAACCGTGCCGCCCACGATTACAACCGTTCCTACGATGTGTCGTTATCCGCGTCCCTGCGCATGGTCATGGACCTGGGGGATCCCGACAAGGTCCTGGCCGTTCTGCCCGGCGGCGTTTCCGGCCGCCTCTTCGACCCCCACATCAAGGACCAGGTTGAACCCTTCATGAACGGAGAGGTTCGCTCCTGGTGGTTCAGCGACCGGAAAATCCGGGAAAACGCCCGGACGATCCAACACCTGCTCCCGGAAAAACAGGAGTGAGGATTCGAAGCCGAAGAAGGGATATCCCGCGACCGCCCCGCCCCGAAACTGCCGGCGGGCGGCGGGATGACAGGAAGGATGGATTCAAGAAGCGCCGGAAAGGCCGGTCCGCGCCGTTCAGCGCGTGGTCCGGTTCCGCTGGTGAAGCTGGATTTCCAGCTCCTTGAGGAGTTTCAGATCTTTTCTCAACTGCTCGTTTTCTTGCTGCAGGGTCGCCAGTTCCGCCTGGAGGCGCTCCCGGATCTGGCTCATTTCCCTGCGGAGCTGCTCATTCTCCCGCTGGATGCGCCTGGCCCCCTCCGCCGCTTCCGTGGCCGTCTTGGCCCCCGTCTGGATCGACTCGATCAGGCGCTCCTGCTCGTCCAGCAGGCGGACCAAGGCCTCTGCGGCTCTCACCCATCGGCTCTCGGGATACGTCACCGTCAACTCTGCGAAGCTGTTTCTCGCCTTCGCCAGCACTTCCTTGCTTCCACCCGCCTCAAGGGCCGCGAGTCCCGCCTCGAACAGCTCCGTGTCGGAGGCGGGAGGTCTGGGAACGTCCCGGTCGGCGACCGTTGTTTTCGACGGGGCGCAGGCGGCGATTCCCAGCACCAGAAGAATGACGGCCATGATCCGCATCCACGGTTTCATGCGATTGCCTTTCCCAACGTCTCCTGCTTCACGTAATTGCTTCCCGGCAGGGTCTTGGCGTATTCCTTGAGCTCCGCCGCCTTTTTCGCCATCGCCAGCGCGCTCGGGAAGCGGCTTCCGTCGTCCGTAACGATGGCCACGCTCACGGTGATCAGGGGGAATTTCTGCGCCTGCCCCTTCCGGTCTTTCCCCATGATGGACCCGCGCTCGCGGTCCTCGGTGCTGTAGAATGAATGGATCTGATTCTCGAACTCCTCCACGAGCTGCCGGCTCATCGCTTCGGCGGCAGCCGGCTCGGCGATAACGACAAAGTCGTCCCCGCCGATATGGGCGACGAAGACGTCCTCCTCGCCCGCCGCGTCCAGGTGCTGCGTCAGGATCTTGGCCACCTCCTTGATGATCTCGCTGCCCCAAGCGTATCCGTACTTGTCCGCGAAAGGCTTGAAGTTGTCAAGATCCACGTGGCAGAGGGAAAACATTTTTCCCTCCGTCCGCCGTCGTTCCAGTTCCCGCTCGATGGCCAGGTTCCCCGGGAGACCCGTCAGGGGGGAGGCGTCGAGATTCAGGGCCTCCAGCTCCTTCAACCTCTCCGTCATGACCCCGAAGGCTTTGGCCAGGGAGCCGATCTCGTCGTCCCGCTCCATCCGGATGGCCGGATCGAAGTTCCCCTCGGCGATCACCCCCGTGGCCTTTTCGAGTTTCCGGAGGGGAATCGATATGTTGTACGTAATGAACAGGGCGACGATCATCCCGCCCAGGAGGCTGACCAGGCTGAGCAGGATGGTGATGCGCGAGGCCCGGAGTCCCTGTTCGTTGATCAGGCTCATCCGGGAATCGACGTCCCGTTCCCCGAATTTCTGGCAATCCCGCAGGGAGGAGGCGATCTGGTCGAGCAGCGGTTTTCCCTCCTGCTCGGACAGCGCCCGGGCCTCGTCGACCTTGTTCTCCTCGACGAGGGCGATCTCCCGCCGGAAAACCTCCCCGTACTGCCGGTGGAGAAGTCCCATCAGGGAGACCCGCTTCGTGATGATCTTCGAGCGGTTCTTGCCCATGGCCTCCAGGCCGGACTTGAATTCCCGGTTCAGGCTCCAGAAGATCTCCGTCAGCTGCGGGTCCTTGAGGATCAGGTATTTTTTCTCGGCGCTCTCCTGGGCGAGGAGCGTCTCCGAGAGGCTCTTGGCGGTCTCCACCACCGGGACATCCTCGCTGATGATCATGTAGGCCAGGTCGCTCAGCCGGCCCAGGCTGAGTACGGCGTAGAGGCTCGCCAAGACCGTCAGGAGGGCCATGGCGAAATAGCCGAGCAGCAGTTTGCGGCGGATGTTCAGTTTCATGAATTCGTCCGGAAGCCTTTGAAAACAGGCCAATCCGTATCATATCGCCGAGCCTTAGGCAATTGTGAAATTGCCCTTTCCCTGCCCGCCGGCCTCTGCTACAAGGGCCGCGGAGACCATGAACATGAACGCGGCGGTCCGGGACGGATTCAAGAACGGCCTCAGCAAGGGATGGGACGGCTTCGTCTGGATGATCCAGATCATCATGCCGGTGTCCCTTCTCACGTCCCTGCTGGCCTGGAGCGGCTGGCTGCGGGAGATCGATTTCATCGTCCAGCCCCTCATGAACGCCGTCAGCCTGCCGGCCATGGCGGCCCTGCCGATCGTCATCGGCATGTTTTCGAGCATCTACGGCGCCATCGCGGCCATGGTCGTCCTGCCGATGAACCAGACGGAAATGACCCTGGTGGCGATCTTTGCCCTGATGGCCCACAACCTCATCCAGGAGGGAATCATCCAGGCCCGGTCCGGCATCCATCCCTTCAAGGCGACGGTCTTCCGCCTCGTCGCCGCCTGCCTGACCGTGATGGCCGTGGCGGCGCTGATGGGGTACGCCCCTTCCGGCGCGGCGGCCGCGGTGGCGGGTCCCGTCCCCGCCCGGGGTCCCCTGGACCGGGCCCTCCTGGAATGGCTGGTCGCGACGGTCAAGCTGTCAGCCATCATCTTCATTGTGATCATGGCTCTTCTTTCCGTCCTGGAAATCATGAAGAGCCTGGGCTGGATTCACCCCATCGTCCGGGCCTGCGCACCGGTTCTCCGCCTCATGGGACTCAACGAGAAAGTGGGAATCCTGTGGATGACGGCCGTCGTCTTCGGGCTATCGTACGGAGGGGCCGTCATCGTCGAGGAGGCCCGGCAGGGACACCTGACCCGGGAAGACCTGGAGACGCTGCATCTGTCCATCGGCATGAATCACTCGATGGTGGAGGATCCGTCCTATTTCATCGCCCTCGGACTTCATCCCCTCTGGCTCTACCTGCCGCGGCTCACGGCCGCAATTCTCACGGTCTGGATCATCCGGCTCTGGTACCGCATCCGGGATGGACGGTCCGCTCCTTCCGAGAAGGCCTAAACGCTCGAATCCCGGGGAAATCGCGGGTATTTGCGGGTTGCCCCGACTGCCGTCTTCTGCTATTTTACAGAAAAATCTCTTTTGCCGGAAACGCCCGTCCTTTCAGGATGCCGGGGCGGCACGGCGGGGAAGACATCTCCGGAGGGCATGGTGCATGATCTACAATGAAGAATTTGAAACGCTGCCGCGGGAGGCGCTGGAGGCGCTGCAGTTGAAGAGGCTCCAGCAGGTCGTCCAGCGGGTCTACCATACGGTCGGGTTCTACCGGAAGGCCTTTGACGACGCCGGGGTGAAGCCGGATGACGTGAAAAGCCTGGCGGACCTCCGCCGGCTTCCCTTCACCACCAAGCAGGACCTGCGGGACAATTACCCCTTCGGCCTCTTCGCCGTCCCCATGAGCAGCGTCGTCCGTCTCCACGCCTCTTCCGGAACGACCGGCCGGGCCACCGTGGTGGGCTACACGAAGCGTGACATCGAGCAGTGGTCGGAGCTGATGGCCCGCTGCTTCGTCGCCGCCGGGCTCACGAAAAACGACATCATCCACAACGCCTACGGTTACGGGCTCTTCACGGGCGGCCTCGGGGCCCACTACGGGGCGGAGCGCCTGGGGGCCAGCGTCATCCCCATCTCGGGGGGCAACACGAAGAGGCAGATCATGATCCTCCAGGACTTCGGCCCCACCGCCATCTGCTGCACCCCCTCCTACGCCCTGAACCTGGCGGAACAGGGAAAGGCCATGGGCGTCGACATGCAGTCCCTGAAGCTCCGGGTCGGCGTCTTCGGGGCGGAGCCATGGAGCGACGAGATGCGCAACCAGATCGAGGACGCCCTGGACATCCAGGCCATGAACATCTACGGGCTCTCGGAGGTCATGGGCCCCGGTGTCGCCATGGAGTGCACCGAGGGCAGGCAGGGGATGCACATCTTCGAGGACCACTTCCTCGCCGAGATCATCAACCCCGCGACGGGCGAGGTCCTCCCCCCCGGGGAGGAGGGCGAACTGGTCTTCACCACCCTCACGAAGGAGGCCTTCCCCCTCGTCCGCTACCGGACCCGGGACGTGACGCGCCTCATCCACGACCCCTGCCGCTGCGGCCGCAGCCACGTGCGGATGGACCGCGTCATGGGCCGGAGCGACGACATGCTCATCATCCGCGGCGTCAACGTCTTCCCCTCCCAGATCGAGGCCGTCCTCGTGGGCATCGATGGCCTGGAGCCACATTACCAGCTCCTGGTGGACCGGGAGGGTACCCTGGATACCCTCGAGGTTCAGGTCGAGGTCCGGGAAGAGGCGTTCGCCAACGCTGACGAAGTGAAGGTCCTCCAGCGGACGGAACGCCGGATCGTCAAGGACCTGAAGGATTATCTCGGCATCTCCGCCAAGGTCAAGCTGGTGGAGCCCAAGTCCCTCCAGCGCTTCGAGGGCAAGGCCAGCCGGGTCATCGACAAACGGAAAATCTGACGGGAGGTGTCCTCATGAAAGTGGAACAGATCTCCGTATTCCTGGAAAACAAGCCGGGGGTGCTCGAAGAGGTGATGAAGGCGCTCAAGGAAGCCAACATCAACATCCGTACCCTCTCCCTGGCGGATACGTCGGATTTTGGAATTCTCCGGCTCATCGTCAACGACGTGGCGGCCACCAGCACCGTCCTCAAGGAGAAGGGCTTCCGGGTCAGCCGCACGACAGTGGTGGCCGTGGAGGTTCCGGACCGGCCGGGCGGGCTCCATTCCATCCTGGAGGCCCTGGGAGGCGAGGCCATCAACATCGAGTACCTCTACGCCTTCGTGGAAAAAAGCGGCGAGAACGCCGTCATCATCTTCCGGTACGACAATCCGGACCGGGCCATCGAGGTCCTTCAGAAGAAGGGTTTCTCGGTCCTCTCGGGAGAAAAGCTCTACTCCATGTAACAACCGGTGCACCCGGGATCCGGCGTCCACGCCGGCCGGCAGGGATCAGCGAACGGGCCGGGCGGAAGGATGATTCCGGTACAGTCCGAAAAAAACGCCAGTGAAAGGAGGCCCCCATGAAAGCAAAGCCCCGCTCCGTCGAACAACTGGTGAAAGAGCAACTGGACAAATGGAACGGCTTGCCGCTCCGGACCGGAGAGACAAGGAAGAAACCCGCTTCCGTCATTACCGTCTCCCGGGATCCCGGAAGCGGGGGCACCGCGATTGCCCGCAGGCTGGCGGCGGCACTCGGCATGGACCTGGTCAGCGGACAGATCATCCAGAGGGTGGCGGACAGCGCCGAGATGAGCGAGAAGGTCGTAGCCTCCCTCGACGAGAAGCAGATCACCCGCCGCGACGACTGGATCACGTCCCTCTTCGAGGTCCGCCACCTCTGGCCCGACAGCTACCTCCGCCACCTGACGAAGGTCGTCGGCACCGTCGGGAGACACGGAAACGCCGTCATCCTGGGACGGGGCGCCAATTTCATGCTCCCCCCGGAGGAGACCTTCCGGATCCGCCTGATCGGTCCCCGGGAGGCCCGCATCGCCCGGGTCATGAAAGACAAAAAGGTCTCCCGGGACAACGCCGAGGAGTACGTGATCCGCACCGAGTCGAACCGGAGCGCCTTTGTGAGGAAATATTTCCATGCCGACATCGCCGACCCCGCCCACTACGATATGACCCTCGACACGAGCCGCCTCGGCATCGAAGGCACGGTGGAGTGCGTGAAAGCCGCCTACACGGCGTGGTGGAAGACCGCCGGCTGAGGAATCCGCGTTTCACGGTCACACAGGACACACGCCTCGGATTCCTTTTTGGGATCCGGGGCTTTTTTCGCTCTCCGGAAAAACGCGCCCTCCCAAACCGGTTGACGTCCGGGGGCGAAAACATGCAGAATGGCGCCAGCCATTCGGCGGAAAAGGCCCGGAAAGGCGGCAGGAATTCCTCGTGGCGAAAAACCCGGAACAACAGAACCCGGCGGATGAGTTGGCCGGCCTCCGGCGCAGGATCGCGGACCTGGAAAAGGCGCAACAGATCCGCCATGCCGGCGAGGCGCTCCTGGCCAGCATCATCGGCGGCTCCCCGATCCCGACCTTCGTCATCGGGCGGGACCACCGGATTCTCTACTGGAACCGGGCCCTGGAGGAGCTCAGCCGGATCCGCGCCGACGAGGTCGTGGGCACCAACCAGCACTGGCGGGCCTTCTACTCCCGCGAACGGCCCTGCATGGCGGACCTCCTGGTGGACGGCGCCCTGAAGGCCATCCCGACCTGGTACACCGGGAAATACATCCCCTCGAAGCTCATCGACGAGGCCTACGAAGCCACCGACTTCTTTCCCGAGCTGGGAGAAGAAGGACGTTGGCTGCGCTTCACCGCTGCCGTACTTCGCGATCCCCGGGGAAACCTCGTCGGCGTGGTGGAGACGCTGGAGGACATCACGGAGCGGCGCCAGGCCGAAGAAGCCCTCCGGGCCGCCCACGAGGAGCTTGAATCGCGCGTCCGGGAGCGGACCGCCGAGCTGGCCGAGGCCAACCTCGCCCTCAAGGAGACCACGGAGCATCTCTCCCTCATTCTCGAATCCCTGCCGATTGTCTCCTACAGCCGCCAGGCTTCATCCCCCTTCGCCCTCACCTACGTCAGCACCAGCGTGCGGGAAATGACCGGCTTTTCCCCCGGACAATTCCTGGAGGATCCCGGCTTCTGGGAGAGCCGCGTTCATCCGGACGACCGGGCGCAGCTTCCGCAGGTACCGAAGACGAAGCGGCGCCAGGGACGGTCGGAGTACCGCTTCCGCACGGCCGACGGCAGCTATCGCTGGTTCTCGGACTACTGGCGCGTGCCCCGCCACTCCGGGGGACCGCCCCCACAGGTCGCCGGTGTCTGTCAGGACGTGACGGAAGAAAAGCGGATGCGGCAGGAGGCGGAGCTTCGGCTCCAGCAGATGATCCAGACCCACAAGCTCACCGCCCTGGGTGAGGTGGTGGCGGGGGTGGCCCACGAGATCAACAACCCCGTCAGTTTCATCTCCTACAACATCCCCCTCCTGGAGGAGATCTGGAACGCCGTCGAGCCCGGCATCCACCGCCTGGGGGAGATCGACCCGCGCTGGAAGAACCGGGACATCCACCCCGAGGAGCTCACCCGGCACATGCGGGAGATCATCGAGGCCTTCCGCGTTGCTTCCAACCGGATCAGCCGGGTCATTACGAATCTCAAGGAGTTCTCCCGCTCGGACGAGCGCTCCGCCCGGATGAAGCCCCTGCAGGTCGCTGAGGTTGTCCAGGGTGCCCTCCTGATCGTCGGCGGCCAGATCCGGCGGACCGTCTCGACGATCGAACAGCGTATCGAGCCTGACCTGCCGCCGGTTCTGGGAAACCTCCAAAAGCTGGAGCAGGTCCTGACGAACCTGCTCATCAACGCCCACCAGGCCATGCCCGGCGGCCGCAAGGGCCGCATCACCGTCTCTGCCCGCTCCATTCCCCGCCTGAACGCGATTCTCCTGGACGTGGAAGACAACGGCCGGGGCATCCCCCGGGAAAACCTGGGGCACCTGTTCGATCCCTTTTTCACCACCCGGCGGGATTCGGGCGGAACAGGACTCGGCCTGTCCATATCTTACGGCCTGGTGCGGGAGCACAACGGCCTCATCGGCGTGCTTTCCCGGCCCGGCATGGGGAGCCGCTTCTCCGTTTTTCTTCCCGTCGAGGGCAAGACCCTGCCCAGGATCCTGCCGTCCATCCTGTGCCTGGGAACGGACCTGGAATTTCTCGGCGCCCTGAAGGCGGCTCTCGTAGAGGTGGAAACCTGGGAGGCCCGCCCCGGGGTCGGTGCACCCGCCGTCCTGAAATACCTGGACGAGCACCCGGAAGTGGACATCGTGGTCACGGAGTGGAGCCTCCCGGATCTGGACGGGCGCGATCTGCTCAAGGCGGTCCGGGACCGGTTCCCCCTGGTGGAGGTAGTGCTCTGCGCGCCCGAGGAGGAGATGCAGCGCCTGTCCGCCGGGGATGGCGCCACAGAGATTCTGCCCAAATCCGCCGCAACGAAGCGGCTGCAGAAAATCCTGGAGGAAAAGGGGAGGTTGCAACTGTGAGAATCCTGGCCGTGGACGACGAGGAGATCTCTCTCTCCTCGATCAAAAGGCTTCTGAACTGGCGCGGGTATAAGGACGTCGAGACCTGCCGCAGCGGGGCCGAGGCGATCCGCCGGCTCCGGATGGAGGACTTCGACATCGTCCTTCTGGACCTCCTGATGCCGGAGGTGGACGGACTGACCGTGCTGGAGACGGTAAAACCCTATCTGCCGCAGACGGAATTCATCATTCTGACCGCCGTGGACGACCTGTCGACCACGGTCAGGGCCATCCGGACAGGGGCCTACGACTACCTGGTGAAGCCCGTGGACAACGAGCTTCTGATCCTCACGATCCAGCGGGCCTTCGAGCGGAAGGGCCTGCTGAACAGCCTGGCCCCTGTGGCGGCGGGCCGGGTCTCCGAGACGCCCGAAGCCTTCGCGGCGATCGTCACGAAGGACCCGCGCATGAGGTCGCTCCTTGCCTACTCCCAGGTTATGGCCCGGAGCGGAAACCCTGTCCTGATCACCGGCGAGTCGGGAACCGGCAAGGAACTTGTGGCCCGGGGCATCCATCGGGCAGGCCCGTCGCCCGATGGACCCTTCATCGCCGTCAACGTAAGCGCCATCCCCACAACCATGTTCGAGACCCAGTTCTTCGGCCACGCCCGCGGGGCCTTCACGGGGGCCGAGTCGAGCTATCGCGGCTTCTTCGAACAGGCCGACGGAGGCACCCTCTTCCTCGACGAGATCGGTGAGCTGCCTCCGGGCCTTCAGTCGAAGCTCCTCCGCGTCCTGGAGGACAAGACCTTCACCCCCCTGGGGAGCAGCCGAGCCATCCAGGTAGACGTCCGGGTCATCTCGGCAACCAACATGGATCTGGACCGGGCCTGCCAGGAGGGACGCTTCCGCCTTGACCTTTTCTACCGCCTCAAGTCGGCTCACATCCATCTTCCGCCCCTCCGGGAGCGGGAAGGGGACATCTCCCTTCTGGCGAACCATTTCCTGAAAGAGGCCGTCCGGAGATACGCTAAGGAAATCAAAGGTGTCAGCCCGGAGGCCATGGAGATTCTCCTGCAGGGGCAATACCCGGGAAACGTCCGGGAACTGGCCCAGGCGGTGGAGAACGCCGTGCTGCTGGCCGATACGCCCTGGATCCTGCCCCGGCATCTGGGAGCGGCGGCGCTCCGGCCGGCCCCCTTCGCCCGTCGCCTGAGCACCCTCAAGGAAAACGACGAGGCCCATGTGGCCTACGTCCTCACGCACACCGGGGGGGACCGGAAACAGACTGCCCGGATCCTCGGGATCACGGTCCGCCAGCTCCAGAGAAAGCTCGCCCAGATGCGACAAGACGCGGCCTGGCTGGCTTATCTGGACGACCATTCCACCGCCTGATCTAGACGACCTTTCCGTCACCAAAGGGGCGACCTTTTCGTCGCCCCTTTTTGTTTCCTTTTATTTCAACTGGTTCGCTTCCAATGGTGTCCGTTCGGCGACCGTCCGGCCTCCGGGTGAAAGGACGGAGACAGGAACGTCCGGAACGTCCGACCCGGCGGCCGCAGCGTTTTCCTCTGCATATTCAAGCATATATACGCGAGTGGCCGACCCGCCATCCCTGGCATGCCCGTTGCTCTCTAAACGGCAAAGGACAAAATCTGCGAGAGGAGGTGGCGGACATGTATATGGGCATGAAGTTGATCGACCTGGTGGAAACGCACGCGGAACCGATCGCCCGGCAGTGGGCCAGGAACGTGCGGAAGAACCCGTTCACCCCTTACTACCATAACGTACCGGAAAAGGACCTGATTCCTCAGGCGGTGGTCTTCTACGAAAATTTCCGCAGGCTGTTCATGGAACCGAAGCCGGTGGAAGCGTCCCAGGGATACTTCACCCGTTACGCCGAGGAGAGCTACCGGAAGGGCGTGCCCCTCCACGAGGCCCTCTATGCCTTGATCCTGATGCGGAGGCAGATCTGGCTCTACGCCGAGTTCCAGGTCCTCTTCCTCACCGCGGTGGAGCAGAACCTGGCCGTGGAAAGCATCACCCGGACGATTCTGATGTTCGATTACGCCGTCTACTTCATCTCCAAGAGATACCGCGAGCTGATGAAGCTCGATTGGTTCGAGGCCCCCAACACGTAATCCCCCCCGCCCCGGGGCCGGCCGACCGCCGGTCCCGGGGCACCCCCCTCGTCCTCGCGATGCCGGGGGAGACAAGGAGGGCTGGCCATGTCCGGATCGCTGAAGCTGATCGCCCTGATCGAGAAGCACGCCGATCCCATTGCCCGCGCCTGGGCGAAGGACGTGTGCAAAAATTCCCGGACCGCATCCTACCACGACATGCCGGAGGACAAACTGGTTCCCCTGGCCATCCGCTTCTATGACAATTTCCGGAAGATGTTCTACGCCGAGAAGCCGGCTGAAGTCTCCCGGGAATTCTTCGCCCGGTACGCCGAAGAGCAGTACGAAGCGCATGTTCCCCTCCACGAGGCCATCTATGCGCTGATCCTCATGCGGCGCCACATCTGGCTCTACGCCGAGTTCCAGGTCATCTTCATCACCGCCGTGGAGCAGAAGCAAGCCGTGGACAGCCTGGTGCGGACCATCCTGATGTTCGACTACGCCATCACCTTCATGAGCCAGCGCTACCAGGAGCTGATCCGCGGCGAACTCAACGACCGACTGGCCCTGCTCAACATGATCCGGCTGGAGAGCCCTCTCGGCACGCGCCTTTCCCCGTATCGGACGGCCATCATGACGGTCCTGCTGATCGGCTCGCTCCTCTTGACGTACTACTACCACGCGATGATGGGGTCCAATGTCATCTTCACGCATCTTTTCTATATCCCCGTCGTCCTGGCGGGTATCTGGTGGAAGCGAAAGGGGATCCTGCTGGCGGTGGTCCTGGGAGTCTTCCTGATCCTGAGTCACCTCGTTTTTCTCGGGGGCATCCCCATCACCGACGACTTCGTTCGTGCGGTGATGTTCATCGTGATCGGAGCGGTGGTGGCCTTCCTGAGCGAAGGCATCACCATGGCGGAAGAAATCTATCGGCTGAAGGCCATGTAACGCCGGATTCAGCAAAGAGGGAGTCCGGCCATCCCGAAACGCGGAGGGTACGAATCGATGAAACGGGAAGCCAGCGAAGGAGTCATTCTGTCTGTCCGGGGGAGCGTCGTGGACGCCCGGTTCCCTACAGGCCGTCTTCCGGCCATCGGCAACGTTCTGACGACCGGGGATGACGGCCGGATCCGGGTGGAGGTCATGGTCCAGCTCAACGCGGAGACCATACGGGGCATCTCCCTGATGCCGACCCAGGGGCTGGCCCGGGGGTCGGCCATCAACGATACCGGCCACCCGTTCATGATTCCCGTCGGGAAAGAGCTTCTGGGGCGCGTCTTCAACGTGTTCGGGGAGCCCATCGACAACATCGAGTTCCACGGGAGCGGAGAGGTTCGGTCCCTCCACGGCACACCCGTTCCCATCACCCAGCAGTCCACCGTCTCGGAGATCTTCGAGACGGGGATCAAGGCCGTCGATGTCCTCTGCCCCCTGGAACGGGGCGGAAAGGCCGGGCTGTTCGGGGGGGCCGGCGTCGGCAAGACGGTCCTCCTGACGGAGATGATCCACAACATGGTGGGGCATCACCACGGCATCAGCATCTTCTGCGGCGTCGGCGAGCGCTGCCGCGAGGGGGAGGAGCTCTATCGGGAGATGAAAGAGGCCGGGGTTCTCCCCAACACGGTCATGGTCTTCGGCCAGATGAACGAGCCGCCGGGGGCCCGCTTCCGGGTCGGCCACACGGGGCTTACCATGGCCGAATATTTCCGGGACGAGGAGCGACAGGACGTCTTTCTCCTCATCGACAACATCTTCCGATTTATCCAGGCGGGCCAGGAAGTCTCGGGACTCATGGGGCTCCTGCCGTCCCGCCTCGGCTACCAGCCGACCCTGGCCTCCGACCTGGCGGAGCTGCAGGAGCGGATTTGCAACACCACCACCGGGGCCATCACATCCATCCAGGCCGTCTACGTGCCGGCGGACGACTTCACGGACCCGTCGGCCTCCCACACCTTCAGCCACCTGACGGCCTCCATCGTCCTGTCCAGGAAGCGGGCCAGCGAGGGGTTCTACCCGGCCATCGACCTCCTGCAATCTGGCTCGAAGATGCTCATGCCCAACATCGCCGGGGAGCGCCATTACCGGATCGCCCAGGAGATCCGCAAGAACCTGACAATCTACGAGGAGCTGAAGGACATCATCGCCATGCTGGGCATCAACGAGCTCTCCCGGGAGGATCAGCGCACTGTTTACCGGGCCCGCCGCCTGGAGCGGTTCTTCACCCAGCCCTTTCACGTGACGGAGCAGTTCATCGGCAAGGCGGGCAAGACCGTCTCCCTGCAGGATTCCCTGGACGGATGCGAGCGCATCCTCAATGACGAGTTCGCCGATTTCCCCGAAAACGTCCTCTACATGATCGGCTCCATCGAGGAGGCCGCAAAACAGAAGGAAGAGGCGTCATGAACCTGAAGATCCTGCTCCCTTCGGAAGTCTTTCTCAGCGCCGAGGTAACCAAGGTGGTGGCCGAGGCCGAAAACGGATTCTTCTGCCTGATGCCCCAGCACGTCGATTTCACGGCGGCCCTGGTCCCGAGCGTGTTTTCCTACACCGCCGCCGACGGCGCAGAGCACTACCTGGCCGTTGACGTGGGCACCCTGGTCAAGAAGGGAAGCGAGATCCTGGTCTCGACACGGAACGCCTTCCAGAGTCCGGAGCTTGGTCACCTGAAGGACGTGGTGATCCGCCAGTTCGAGGAGATCGACGAGCGGGAGAAAAAGGCCCGTGCCGCCGCGGCCAGGCTGGAGATCGATCTGCTTCGCCGATTTATGGAGCTGCGCCATGACTGAAGAGAAACTTTCGTCGCGGGAGAGGCGCCGGAAGCAGGCGGAGGAGTTCACCCGCAAGGTGGATACGAAGGAGAAGCGCCGCATCAAGGGGAAGACCCACAAGGACGAAACGGTCTGGTTCGGCCTGGGCATGATCGGCGTCGTCGGCTGGTCCGTGGCCATTCCCACCCTTATCGGGGTAGCCATCGGGCTCTGGATCGACAATTCCTGGCCGAGCCGGTTTTCCTGGACCCTTATGCTCCTGATCCTTGGAGTGTCTCTGGGAAGCCTCAATGCATGGTACTGGGTGAAAAAGGCCCGGGAAAACATCATCAAGGACTGACCGGAGTGTATCCGGGCAGGACGCGGCCAAAAGGACAAAGGAACGCATAAGGAGGATGCCTTTCATGGATTCCCTGACGCCTCTCTTGATTCCGCTTCTCGCGGGAAGCCTGCTTGGGCTCGTCTATTTCGTCGGCCTCTGGCAGACGGTGAAGCGCCTCCCCGGCGCCCGCCATCCATGGCGGCTTTTCGCCGTCAGCTATGCATCAAGGATGGTGGCGGTGCTGGGGGGATTCTACCTTCTCATGGATGGAGTGTGGGAGCGCCTGGCGGCGGCGGTGGTCGGCTTCCTCGTGGTCCGGACGCTGATGGTTCGCGGACTCGGCCCGAAGGACACCCTTCCTCCGAAAGGAGTACCGGCATGGAAATCGTAGCCATCAATCAGATCAGTCCCGACGAGGTCGTCCTCTTTGTCTGGCGGTTCGTCACGATCAACGCCACCCTGGTCTACACGTGGCTGATCATGGGTGTCCTGGTCGTCGGATCCGTCCTCATCACCCGGAACCTCGCGACGGACCGGAAGATGTCCCGCTGGCAGAACCTGATGGAGGTGATCGTCCTGGGGATCCGCGGGGAAATCAAGGAGATGGTGAAGGACGGGGTGGATTCCTATTTCCCCTTCATCGCCACGATTTTCCTCTTCATCCTGTTTTCCAACCTGTTTACGTTCCTCCCCGGCTACGTCGCTCCGACGTCCTCGCTGACAACCACCTCGGCCCTGGCGATCCTGGTCTTCTTCGCCGTGCCGATCTACGGCATCAGCAAACAGGGAATCCTCGAATACCTGAAGGAGTACATCCGCCCGAATCCCATTTTCTTCCCCTTTCACGTCATGGGAGAGCTGTCCAGAACCCTGGCGCTGGCGGTCCGGCTCTTCGGAAACCTCATGAGCCACGAGAAGGTCATCGCCATCCTCCTGGCCGTGACACCCCTGTTCTTCCCGATCGTCATGCAGGCCCTGGGGCTTCTCATCGGGCTCATCCAGGCCTACATATTTGCGGTTCTCGCCATGGTCTACATCGCATCGGCCACACAGACCCACGAGGAAGGGGAGCATTCCCCCCACAAGCCATCATAACCATCAAAACCAGAGGAGGTATCGGTATGGACAGCGTGACTATCGTAGCAATGGCATCGATCATTACAGCGGGCATCTGCATGGGGATCGGAGCCATCGGCCCCGCCCTCGGCCAGGGGCGGGCGGTTCAGGGAGCGCTGGGATCGATCGCGCAGCAGCCGGACGAGCGGAATTCCCTGACGAGAACGCTTTTTGTCGGTCTCGCCATGATCGAATCCATCGCCATCTACTGCTTCGTCATCTCCATGATCCTGGTCTTCGCCAACCCTTTCTGGGCCTATGTCATCAAAAAGGCGGGAGGATGATTCCATGCACATCGACTGGTTCGTCTTTTTCTCCCAGATCGTCAACCTGATGATCCTGATGTTCCTCCTGAAGAAGTTCCTCTACGGAAGGATCATCGGGGCCATGGACGCCCGGGAGGCAAAGGTCGCAGCGCTCTTCGACGAGGCCGAGCAGTCCCGCCGGGAGGCCGAGACCGCAGCCCTGACCAGCGAGCGGAAGCTCCGGGAACTGGACGAGGGCTACGAGTCGATGACCGAGAAGGCCCGCCGGGACGCGGAGCAGTACCGCGAGCGGCTCGAGGAGAAAGCCCGGGAGGAGACGGACTTTTTGAAAACCCGGTGGATCGAGGCGGTCAAGTCGGAACGGGAAAACTTCCTTCGGGAGCTCCGGCACCTGGCGGGGAAACAGACCTACGCCATCACCCGCCGCGTGCTTTACGACCTGGCGGAGATGGACCTGGAGGAGCGGATCGTGGAGATCCTGGCGGAACGGATCGCCTCCATGGACGACCGGGAGCGGGAAAAGTTCCGGGAACCCCTGGAGAACGGGGGCGTCGTCACCGTCACGAGCGCCTTCGACCTCTCGCCGGCAAGAAGGGAAAAACTGACCACCGCTCTCCGGCGGCACGTCGCCCCGGACATCGTGCTGGCGTACGAGGAGTCCGACGACATCCTTTCCGGCTGCGAGCTCCGGTCGGACGGCCACAAGATCGCCTGGAGCATCAAGGACTACATCGACACCCTGGAGGAAAGCTTCTACACGGCGCTCTACGAGGACACGCCGGAACGGTAACCGGGCTCCAAACCGGTCCAAGGAGAGAACACCATGACGGATACGACACCGGAAAAAGAACAGATGAAGGCCTTTCTGGACGGAACCTTCAAGACCATGGACGCCGTCCTTGCCGGCAAGGAGGCGGAACTGAAAGACCGCGAGATCGGCACGGTCAAGTACGTCGGATACGGCATCGTCCAGGTCAGCGGCCTGCCGAACATCCGCTCCGACGAACTGGTCCTGTTTCCCGGGAATCTGCAGGGGCTCGTGTTCAACATCGACCCCGACGAGATCGGCATCATTCTCCTCGGCCCCAGCGAGCACCTGTCGGCAGGGTCCGAGGTGAGAAGGACGGGACGCGTCCTGGACGTTCCCGTGGGGGAATCGCTCATCGGCCGGGTCGTGGACGCCCAGGGGCGGCCCCTGGACAACGGCGGGGAGGTCCGGACGACCAAGCGGCTGCCGGTGGAAAGGGAGGCGCCCCGCGTCATGGCCCGGGATCCCGTTACGGTACCGCTCCAGACGGGCATCAAGGTCATCGACGCCCTCTTCCCGATCGGACGGGGACAGCGCGAGCTGATCGTCGGGGACCGCCAGACCGGGAAGACCGCCATCGCCATCGACACCATCATCAACCAGGCCGGCAAGGATGTCCTCTGCATCTACTGCACCATCGGGAAAAAGGCCTCCGACACGGCCAAGGTCATCGCCGACCTGAAGCAGTACAACGCCATGGACTACACCACCGTCGTGGTCGCCACCGCGGAAGATCCTCCGGGTCTCCAGTTCATCGCCCCCTACGCCGCCACCTCCATGGCGGAGTACTTCATTGCCCAGGGGCGGGACGTCCTGATCATCTACGACGACCTGACCAGCCACGCCCGGGCCTACCGGGAGCTGTCCCTGCTCCTCCGGCGGCCCCCCGGGCGGGAGGCCTTCCCGGGAGACATCTTTTATATCCATTCGCGCCTCCTGGAACGGTCCACCCACCTGCGGAAAGAGCACGGTGGCGGCTCCCTGACGTCCCTGCCCATCGTGGAGACGGAGGCCCAGGACATCTCGGGGTACATCCCGACGAACTTGATCTCCATCACCGACGGGCAGCTCTACCTGTCGCCCCGCCTCTTCCAGAAGGGAATCCTTCCCGCCGTGGACGTTGGAAAATCGGTCTCCCGCGTCGGCGGCAAGGCCCAGCTTCCGGCCTACCGGGCCGTCGCCGGGGACGTCCGGATCTCCTACTCCCAGTTTGAGGAGCTGGAGACCTTCTCCCGCTTCGGAACCCGCCTGGACGAGGCGACCCGCAATGTCCTGGAGCGGGGCTGGCGGCTCCGGGAGATCCTCAAGCAGCCCCAGTACAAACCCATCCCCGTGGCCGAGCAGATCGCGGCGATTCTGGCCGTCACGTCCGGGCAGTTCGACACCGTCGCCGTGGAGGATATCCGGACCGCGGAAGACAAGCTCCGGAAGGACGTGGCGGAGAATCAGGCCGGTTTCTGCACCCGCGTCAGCGACGGAGAGAAATTCAGCGACAGGGACCGGGAGACGATCGTCTGCGTGGCCCAGGAAACGGCCGTCTGTTTCCGGAAGGAGCCCGAACGTGCTGACCGCTGAAGCCCTGAAGCGCAGAATCCAGAGCGCCCAGGACCTCCTGGGGGTGGTGAGGACCATGAAGGCCCTGGCGGCGGTCAGCATCCGCCAGTACCAGCGGGCCGTCGAATCTCTGATGGACTACAACCGGACCGTCGAGTTGGGCCTGCAGGTTCTCCTGAAAGACCGCCGCGAGGCCTCTTCCGCCACATCCCGGGTCCCCCGCCTCGGGGCGATCGTCTTCGGCTCAGACCAGGGGCTCTGCGGCCAGCTCAACAACATCATTGTACAGCATGCCCTGGAGGAGATGGCAAAAACCGGCATCCACGAGGAAAACCGGATCGTCATCGCCATCGGGGTAAAGACCGCGGATCTCCTGGAGGACGGGGGGCAGCAGGTCTTCGAGACCCTCCCGACACCGAGTTCGACGGCAGGAATCACGCCCATGGTCCAGGATATCACGCTCTTCCTGGAGACCTGGCGGTTCCGGAGTCTCGTCGAAAATATGGCCCTCTATTACAACGAGTACACATCCGGAGCGAATTACCGGCCGCGTTCGCAGAAGCTCCTTCCCGTCGACCGGGAATGGCTATCGAGTCTACGAAAGCAGAAATGGGAATCGCGCACCATCCCGATGTTCACCATGGACTGGGAACCCCTCTTCCGGGCCATGATCCGGGAATACCTGTTCGTCTCCCTCTACCAGGCCTTCGCCAACTCGCTGGCCAGCGAAAACGCGAGCCGGCTGGCGGCGATGCAGAATGCGGAGAAGAACATCGAGGAGCGCCTCGAAGAGCTCCACGTCCAGTTCCACCGCCAGCGCCAGATGACCATCACGGAGGAACTGCTCGATATCGTGAGCGGATTTGAAGCGATGAAGGAAAAAACGGTCGAAACGGTCGGGGACGGACCGGTGGCGTCCCGGAAAGGAGGGACCGGATCATGACAACGGAGAAACGGCTGTGTGTGATCTGTGCCTGGCGGGAGCACTGCCAGAAGCGTTTCAGTGTAACCTACAACGGATCGCTCAACATCCATTGTCCCGATTTTACGAGAGATTACACAATCCGGGACCTGGAGGCCGACAAGCAGGTCGTCGAGGCCGTCCTGGAAAAATGGCGCAAGGAGGGGCTGGCAGGCCCCCGCCCCTGCATCACCATCTCCCGGGAGCCCGGCGCGGGCGGGAGCGAGATCGCCCGGAAACTGGCCTCCGACCTCAAGATGGACCTGATGGGAGGCCAGATCATCTCCCGGGTGGCCGAAAGCACCGGCATGAGCGAGAAGGTCGTGGCCACCCTGGATGAAAAGCGCGTGACCACCCTGGACACATGGCTCTCGTCGCTCTTCACGGCGCGCCATCTCTGGCCGGACGTCTACCTGAAGCACCTGACGAAGGTCATCGGCACAATCGGGGAGCACGGAAACGCCATCATCGTCGGCCGGGGCGCCCAGTTCATCCTGCCGGTGGACAGGATCTTCCGGCTCCGGTTCATTGCCCCCCTGGAGCAGCGCATTGCTAAGGTCATGAAAGACCGCAAATGCAGCCGGGACGAAGCGGAGAGCTATGTGACCAAGGCGGATGCGGATCGGGCCGCATTCATGAAGAAATACTTCCGGGAGGACATCGCCGACCCGTCCCACTACGACCTGGTCCTCAACACGGCGGGCCTCTCCGTGGACCAGGCCGTGGAGATCGTAAAGGCCTCCTTCCGGGCCAAGTTCCCGTGATTCCACCGGGGCCGCGCCATCCCCGGCATCGTCCCCGGGCCGGCCGCCGGCCTTCGCCGGCCCGGGGCATTTCCCGGCCCGAACGGTCCCCGGCGATGGGCTATGGCCCGGACGGGATCCAATCGGGTTTACAACGCTGTCCCTGTCGCAGTTGGTGGTCGTTTCAAGAAAGGAGGACTTCATGAAAGAGAAAACCGTGACCAAGCGGACGTCCGACAGGAAAGAAAACGCGACGCGCCGGGTCAGGGCCGCCGCCGTTCCGGCGGTGTCGAGCCTGATGCACAGCGTGATCCAGGGGTTCTCCATTCCCGCCTTCGTCATCGGGAAAGACCATAAGGTCCTCTGCTGGAACCGGGCACTGGAGAAGCTGAGCAACATCCCCGCCTCGGAAATCGTGGGCACCAGCCAGCACTGGCGGGCCTTCTACGCCGAGGAGCGGCCCTGCATGGCCGACCTGATCCTCAACGGCATCCACGAGCGGATCCCTAAGTGGTACGCCGGCAAGTACCGCAAATCGGACCTCCTGGAGGAGGCCTACGAGGCGACGGACTTCTTCCCCGACCTGGGAGAAGAGGGGCGCTGGCTCCGCTTCACAGCCGCAGCCGTCCGGGACGAGGGCGGCAGGCTCGTGGGGGCCATGGAGACGCTGGAGGATATCACCGAGCAGAAGGTGGCCGAGCTGAACCAGCGGGAAATCGAGCAGCGGCTCTTCCACGTGATCGAGGGATCTCCCATGCCCACCTTTGTCATCGGACTGGATCACAAGATCCTCTACTGGAACCGCGCCCTGGAAAAGCTGAGCAAGCTTCCCGCGGCGGAAATGATCGGCACGAACGGCCATTGGCGGGCCTTCTACGCCAAGGAGCGGCCCTGCATGGCGGACCTCCTGGTCAACGAAACTCCCGAGATCATCCAGGAATGGTATCGGGGGGTGTCGAAATCGCAGCTCCTGGACGAGACCTACGAGGCGGAGGGCTTCTTCCCCGACCTGGGCAACGGCGGCCGATGGCTGCGCTTTATCGCGGTGCCCATCCGCAGCTCCCAGCGCGTCCTCCTCGGGGCCATCGAGACCCTGGAGGACATCACCGAGCGCAAGCGGATCGAGCAGTCGCTCATCGAGAGCGAAAAACGGCTGCACAGCCTGATCCAGGGCTTTTCCATCCCCGCCTTCGTCATCGGGAAGGATCACAAGGTGCTCTACTGGAACCGGGCTCTGGCGAAACTGAGCAAGATCCCCGCCTCGGAGATCATCGGAACCAACCAGCACTGGCGGGCCTTCTACGACAAGGAGCGGCCCTGCATGGCGGACCTCCTGGTGGACAGCGCGCTGGCCAGGGTCCCGAAATGGTACTCCGGGAAGTATCGGAAATCGGACCTGATCGAGGAGGCCTACGAGGCGACGGACTTCTTCCCCGCCCTGGGAAAGAAGGGACGCTGGCTCCGATTCACCGCCGCGGCGATCCGTGACACCCACGGGGACCTCGTCGGGGCCGTGGAGACGCTGGAGGACATCACGGAGCAGAAAGAGGCGGAAGAAAGCCTGAAGAAGGCGGCCCGGGTGAAGAAGTGATCCGGCATGATGCTACGGGAGGCGGCCCGGAAGATCCGTTTTTCCGCATGCGACTTTTTCCCGAGAAAAGGAGGGGCAGGCCATGACCACATCCTATGCCACAAAACTGATCGAGATCACCGAGCGCAACGCCGAGACGATCGCCCAGCAATGGTACAACAACGTGAGAATGAATCCCCGGACGCCGTCGTACCACAAGATGGCGGAAGAGGAGGCCAAGAAGCAGGCCATGTACTTCTACACGAATTTCCGGAAGCTCTTCTATTCGGACAATCCCTTTGAGGAGGCGCAGGATCTGTTCTCCAGGTACGCGGAGGCCCGCTACCGGGAGAAGATCCCCCTCCCCGAGACCGTCTACGCCATGACGCTCATGCGGCGCCACATGTGGCTGTTTTCCACCTCCCAGGCCGTCTTCATCACGGCGGTGGAGCACCACCACGCAGCGGAGAGCCAGAGCCGCACGATCCTGATGTTCGATTACGCGGTGTACATCATCATCCAGAAGTACGAGGAGCTCATGAAAAAGGAGTTCGAAGAAAAGAGGAAGAAGTGACGGCCCGGCGGGCGGGCAGGAATGGATCCGATCCGCCGGGGACGCGAGCGCCCGAGACCCCCCTCGCCCCGGGACGCGCCGGCAGCATAGGCCGTCCCGGGGTCCCTCCCGCCGCCGTCAGCCCTTGATGCAGCCGACGGCCCGCAGGCGGGCCACCCTGCGGGCGATCCCCGCCCGGTGAACCACGTCCACGACGGCCTCCAGGTCCTTGTAAGCCTCGGGAATCTCTTCCCTCAGGGTTTCCTTTCCGCTGGCCATAACCAGGATGCCCCGCTCCGCCAGTTCCCGGGCGACGGCCCGGCCGCGGCTCGACTTGACCGCCTGGGTGCGGCTCATGACCCGCCCGGCACCATGGCAGGAGCTTCCGAAGGTCTCCGCCATGGCCATCTCCGTTCCCGCCAGCACGTAGGATCCTGCACCCATGTCCCCGGGGATCAGGACGGGCTGGCCCACCGTCCGGTAGCGGTCCGGCAGGGCCGGATGGCCCGGCGGGAAGGCCCGGGTGGCCCCCTTGCGGTGCACGCACAGCGTCCGCTCCCGGCCTTCCAACTGGAAGGTCTCGACCTTGGCGATGTTGTGGCAGACGTCGTAGAGAAGGCGCATGCCCAGCTCGCGGGGGCTTTTTTTCAGGGTTTTCTCAAAGGTCTCCCGGGTCCAGTGCATGAGCATCTGACGGTTCGCCCAGGCATAGTTGGCGGCGCAGGCCATGGCGGCCAGGTAATCCTCCCCTTCCCGCGAGCGAATGTAGGCGCAGGCGAGCTGGCGGTCCGGAAGGTTGAGATCCAGGGTCCGGACGTGCTTCACCAGCCGCGCCAGGAAATCGTCGCAGACCTGGTAGCCCAGTCCCCGCGATCCGCTGTGGATCATGACGGCCACCTGCCCCATCTCCAGGCCGAAGGCCCGGGCCGCCTCGGGGTCGAAGATCTCCTCCACCACCTCGATCTCCAGGAAGTGGTTCCCCGAGCCCAGGGTTCCCAGCTGCGGCCGTCCCCGCTCGATCGCCCGGGGGCTCACCTTCTCCGGATCGGCCCCGGGGAGGCATCCCCGGTCCTCCGTCGTTTCGAGATCCGACTCGGTTCCGTACCCCTGGGCCACGGCCCAGCGGGCCCCCTCCACCAGGACACGCCGCTGCTCCTTTTCGGAGAGCTTGAGGACCCCCGTCGATCCCACGCCGGAGGGGATGTTCCGGAAGAGCGCCGCCACCAGGTCCTTCAGGGAATCCCGGATCTCCGGGAAAGACAGGCGGGTGGCCACCAGGCGGCAGCCGCAGTTGATGTCGTAGCCGACTCCCCCGGGGGACACGACCCCATCGTCCAGGTCGAAGGCCGCCACGCCGCCGATGGGGAATCCGTATCCCCAGTGCATGTCCGGCATCGCCAGGGAGGCCTTCACGATTCCCGGGAGATGGGCCACGTTGGCCACCTGGCGGATCCCCTCGTCGGCGGTCTTCATCAGCTCCCGGCTCGAGTAGATGATCCCGGGAACCCGCATGCCGCCGACAGGCTCGATGATCCAGCGGCAGGGGTCGACCTGCCTGAGCGGGATCTCAGACATCGAAGATCACCCTTCCCTTCCACCGTTTCACGTCCCCGGGCGTCTCCTCCAGGGATGCACCGTGCCACGTGACGGCCTTGATCTCCGTCCGGAGCCGGTGGCGGCCCGGATCGTACGGCTCGCCCGACACCTTGGCATCGAGGCTCGTCTCCTCCCCCAGGCGGACCCGGGCGGCCCGGATCAAAAACCCTTGCCCGGTGTAGAGATAGAGGCATTCCCGGAGGAAGTTGACCAGGAGATCCGCCGGGTCCTCCCCCGCGGCGCTTACGGCCCGGGTCTCGACATCCCGGATCCCGTCCCGCTCCGCCAGGAGGTCGAAGAGGGCCTCGGCGGCTCGGGCGAGGACGTCTTCCGGTGTATCCCCCGTGACCTCGATACCCAGGTCCGCGGTGTGGTCGATGATCCGGTAGAAGCTCACGGCGTCCCCTTCGGGGGGTCCGGCGGCTTCGCCTGCCGGACAAAGCGGATGATCTCGTGCCGCCAGAAATAGGCCAGGAGAAACGCGAGCGATCCGATTCCCAGGGCGATCATCCACGGTATGTTTTCCCGGCAGGGGTCCCGGGCGATCATGCCGCTGATGGACAGGCCGATGGTCCCGACGAGCCGGCCGACGGTGGAGACGACCAGGAACGGGCCCGCTTTCATATGGCTGAGCCCGAGGATGTAGCAGAGGGAGTCCTTCGGGAACCCGGGAATCAGGAAGAGGAAGAAGGCCACCACCGTCCCCTGGCGGGCCATGAATTTATCATACCGCTGTATCAGCGAGGGCCTGACGAACCGCTCCACCAGGGGCAGGCCGAACCAGTGGGCCAGACCGAAGGCCAGCCAGGAGCCGATGGTGAGTCCGATGGTCGAGTAAAGCGTGCCCAGGACGGGACCGTAGAGGAAGCCCCCGATGAACCCCGTCACCTCTCCCGGGATGGGTGCCAGGATGACCTGCAGGATCTGCAGGATGATGAACACGACCACCGACAGGGGTCCGTAGGACTCCAGCAGGCGGATCGTCTGCTGCCGGTCCCTGAAAAAATCGGCCAGGTTGAAGTGAACAAAGGCCCAGGCCGCGATCGCCACGAGGACTGCAAGGAGAATCAGCCTCAACCACAGTCGGTTTTTCATCCTGCCTCCGCCCGGGCTACGATCGTTCGGGAAGCCTGTCTCCTACCCACGCGTCCGGGACCGGCGCTTCATGCATCCTCCCCGGGCAGGTCATGGCCGTTCTCCCCGTTTCCCTCATCCTTCTCATCGCTTTCCTTGTCCGCCCGGGCGATGCCGACGAGTTTTTCCTCCGGGGCCAGGTCGATCAGCTTCACCCCCTGGGTGGACCGGCCGATGACCGGGATCTCCTCCACCTTCACCCGGATGATGTTGCCGGCGCTGGAGATGAGCATGATGTCCTCCGTCCCCATGACCTGCAGGATCCCTGAGACGTTCCCGATCCGGGGCACTGTCTTGAGATTGATGGTCCCCCGTCCTCCCCGTCCCTGGAGCCGGTATTCGGCGATGTCCGTCCGTTTCCCGTAGCCTTTCTCGGAAACGGTGAGCATCGTGCTGCCCTCGACGGGGATGTCGACGCCCACCACCTCGTCGTCTTCCTCCAGGTGGATTCCCCGCACCCCCCGGGCGGTTCTCCCCATGTCGCGGACATCGTCTTCCTGGAAACGGATGGACATGCCCCGCCGGGTGGCCAGGAAGATGTCCTGCCCGCCGCTGGTGAGCTTCACGTCCATCAGCTCGTCCCCGTCGTCGACGGAGACGGCGATGATCCCCGTCGAGCGGGGGTTGGAGAAAGCCAGAAGCTCCGTTTTCTTGATGATCCCCTTTTTGGACACCATGACCACGGACTTCTTTTCCTCGAAGGAGCGCACCGGCAGGATGGCCGCCACCCGCTCCTCCTGGGACATGTTGATCAGGTTCACGATGGCCTTGCCCTTGGCGGCCCGGCCAGCCTGGGGAATCTGGTAGACCTTGAGCCAGTAGACCCGGCCCTGGGTCGAGAAGATCAGAATGTAGTGGTGTGTGTTGGCGATGAAGACGTTCTCCACGAAGTCCTCTTCCTTCGTGGCCATCCCCACCTTGCCCCGGCCGCCCCGGCGCTGGCTGCGGTAGAGAGTCGCGGCGTTCCGCTTGATGTAGCCGGAATTGGACACGGTGACCACCATGTCTTCCTCGACGATCAGGTCCTCCACGTCGATGTCGTCTACGCTGGCTACGATCTCCGTGCGCCGCTCGTCGCCGAACCGGTCGCGGATCTCTACCAGTTCCTTCTCGATGACCTCCAGGACCTTGGCCGGGTCGTCGAGAATGGCCTGAAGCTCGCCGATCAGCGCCATGGTCTGGTCGTATTCCTGCTGGATCTTGTCCCGCTCCAGGCCGGTGAGCCGCTGGAGCCTCATCTCCAGGATCGCCTTGGCCTGAACGTCCGAAAGCCCGAAGGTTTTCATCAGGGCCTCGGATGCCTCGGCGGGGCTGCCGGAGGCCTTGATAACGGCGATGACCTCGTCGATCCGGCCGAGGGCGATCAGGAGCCCTTCCAGGATGTGGGCCCGCTCCCTGGCCCGGGCCAGGTCGAAGGTGGTCCTGCGGATCACGACCTCTTGCCGGAATTCGATGAAACGCTGGAGAATCTCCTTGAGGTTGAACACGCGGGGCTGCCCCCCGTCGATGGCCAGGAGGATGATGCCGAAGGAGCTCTCCATCTGGGTATGCTTGTAGAGCTGGTTCAGGATGACCCCGGCGATTTCGTCCTTCCGGAGGTCCATGACCACGCGGATGCCCTCCCGGTCGGACTCATCTCTTAAATCAGCGATTCCTCCTATCTTTTTCTCTTTTACGAGCTCGGAGATCTTCTCGATGAGGTTCGCCTTGTTGACCTGGTAGGGCAGCTCCGTCACGACGATGCTCTCGCGGTCCGTCCGGGCGTTCCGCTCGATGAGGGCCCGGGCCCGAAGCCGGATGATCCCCCGGCCGGTACGATACGCGTCGAGGATCCCGTCCCGCCCGTTGATGAAGCCGGCGGTGGGGAAGTCGGGCCCCGGGATGATCCGCATCAGTTCTTCCACGGAGATTTCCGGGCGGGCCATCAGGGCGATGATGCCATTCACCAGTTCCCCCAGGTTATGGGGGGGAATGTTCGTGGCCACCCCCACGGCGATGCCGGCGGTGCCGTTCAGAAGGAGTTCCGGAATCCTGGCGGGCAGGACCGTCGGCTCATCCAGGGATTCGTCGTAATTGGGTACAAAATCGACGGTGTCCTTTTCCAGGTCCGCCAGCAGCTCCTCGGCGATCCGTGACATGCGGACCTCGGTGTAGCGCATGGCCGCCGGGGGGTCCCCGTCGATGGAGCCGAAGTTTCCCTGGCCGTCGACGAGGGGATAGCGCATGGAGAAATCCTGGGCCATCCGGACGATGGTATCATAAGCGGCGGAATCTCCGTGGGGATGGTACTTGCCGATGATGTCCCCGACGATGCGGGCCGATTTCTTGTAGGCCTTGTTCCAGCGGTTCCCCATCTCGTGCATGGCGAACAGGGCCCGCCGGTGGACCGGCTTGAGGCCGTCCCGGACGTCCGGAATGGCACGCCCGATGATGACGCTCATGGCGTAGTCCATGTAGGACTTCTTCATCTCGTCTTCGATATTGATGGGAAGGCTCTTCTGCAGGAAAGACTGTTCCATTCCTCGTTATCCTTTTGTTTCTCTTGAAAAAAACGCGGCCAGAACCGTACTCGGCCCTGACCTGTCGGGAAATTCGGGCTCCTGCCCGCTATACATCCAGATTCGACGCGTACAGGGCGTTCCGGTAGATGAAATCCCGTCTCGGCTCGACCTGATCCCCCATGAGGGTGGTGAAAATCTCGTCGGCCACGACGGCGTCGTCCACCCGGACCTGGAGAAGCGTCCGCTTTTCCGGATTCATGGTGGTGGACCAGAGCTGCTCGGGATTCATCTCGCCCAGGCCCTTGTAGCGCTGGACGGAGAGCCCCTTCTTTCCGGACGCCATCACATGCTCCACCAGGGCGTCGAGAGACGGAAGCTCCACGTTTCCGACCTCTTCGCCTTCCATGGACAGCTTGAACGGCGTCTCCCCGAGGGCCGTCACCTGGCCGAGCAGGCTCCTGAGCTCGATGAACTTGGCCGATTTGACAACCTCCGGCTGGAGCAGCATGGCGTTCTTCCTGCCCGGACGGATGATCCGCAGGCCCAGGGCGTTCTCCTCCTGCTCGGGATCGCCCACGAACGAGATTTCGCAGCCGTCTCCTCCCAGCCGCGCGGACAGGCGCTCCCCGATTTCCTGGAGGGATTCCCGGGACCGGAAGGTTCCGGACGTAAGGGCCTGATCGGCGGCCAGAAGACGGATTACGTCCTGGTCGAAGCCGTCTTTTTCAAAGCGCTCGCCGATGCTCTGGATCCTCATGATTTTCCGGATCATCGCCAGAAGCCTTCCCCCGGTGAAGACGGCTCCGCTTTCTGTAACCAGGCGAATCCGTTCGACGCCGTTCTCGAGGACGAAATTTCGCATCTCTTCTTCGTTGTGGATGTAGATCTCCCGCTTCTTGTCGACGACCCGGAACAGGGGCGGCTGGGCGATATACAGGTGGCCCCGCTCGATCAGCTCCCGCATCTGACGGAAGAAGAACGTGAGCAGGAGGGTCCGGATATGGAGGCCGTCCACGTCGGCGTCGGTCATGATGATCACCTTGTGGTAACGCAGCCGGGTCACATCGTAGTCCTCCTGGCCGATACCGGTTCCCAGGGCTGTGATGATGACCTTGAGCTCCTCGTTCTGGAGCATCTTGTCGAACCGGGCCTTCTCGACGTTGAGTACTTTTCCCCGGAGCGGCAGGATGGCCTGGTTTTTCCGGTCCCGGCCCTGCTTGGCGGATCCCCCGGCCGAATCCCCTTCGACAAAGAAGATCTCGCTCAGGGCCGGATCCCGTTCCTGGCAGTCCGCCAGCTTTCCAGGAAGAGCCCCGACTTCGAGGGCGCTTTTTCTCCGGGTCAGCTCACGGGCCTTCCGGGCTGCTTCCCGGGCCCGGGAGGCATCCAGGCACTTTCCGAGGAGCTGGCGCCCGACGGAGGGGTTCTCTTCGAGGTACGTGCTGATCTTCTCGTAGACGATTCCCTCCACGAGGCCCTTCACGTCGCTGTTCCCCAGCTTGGTCTTGGTCTGCCCCTCGAACTGGGGTGCCCGGATCTTGACACTGATGACGCAGGTAAGCCCCTCACGCAGGTCTTCACCACGGAGGGATTCCTTGCCGTTCTTGAGGATGTTGCTGGCCGTTCCGTAGTTATTGAAGGCCCTCGTCAGGGCGGCGCGGAATCCGCTCAGGTGGGTTCCGCCCTCCGTGGTGTTAATGCTGTTGGCATAGGAAAAGATGCTTTCCGTGTACGTGTCGTTGTACTGGAGGGCCACTTCGACCTGGCAGTCTTCCCGGGCGCCGTCCACGTAGATCGGCTTGGTATGCAAAACCTTCTTATGCCGGTTCAGGTACTCCACGAACGAAACGATGCCGCCCTTGTAATAAAACTCGCTGGTCCGCTCGTCCCGCTCGTCCGTCAGCGTGATCCGGATGCCCGAGTTCAGGAAAGCCAGTTCCCGGAGCCGGTTGGCCAGGATGTCGAAGCTGAATTCCGTTTCTTCGAAGATCTCGGGGTCCGGTTTGAAGGTGACCTTCGTTCCCCGGCCCTTCGACTTTCGGACCTGCTCCAGCGGGGCCTTGGGAATCCCCGCCGCATAAGACTGAGTCCAGAGGTAGCCGTCACGCCGGACCTCGAGCTCCAGGTATTCCGAGAGGGCGTTAACCACGGAAACGCCGACGCCATGGAGGCCGCCGGAGATCTTGTAGCTCTCGTTGGAAAACTTGGCACCCGCATGCAGCTTGGTCAGCGCCACCTCCGCGGCGGAGACCCCTTCCGTGGGATGCATGTCCACGGGGATGCCCCGGCCGTTATCCGAAACCATGATGCTGTTGTCCAACCGGATCTTGACGATGATCGTGTCGCAATAACCCGCCGATGCCTCATCCACGCTGTTGTCCACCACTTCGTACACCAGGTGGTGAAGTCCTTCCTTGCCGGTGGAGCCGATGTACATGGCCGGCCGCCGGCGCACCGCTTCCAGTCCTTCCAGAACCTTTATGCTTTCCGCATCGTAATTTTCTGCCATAAACCTTCTATCCCGCTCTTTCAAAGACAAATGATCGCTTTATCAATGCAATCTTCTAAAATTTCAGAGGCATGATGATGCACAAGTAGCGCTCCGAGTCTACCGGCCTGACAATTCCCGGCTTCTTCGCCCCGCCGATCTCGAACATCCCGTCTCCCTCTCCGATCACTTCGATGGCATCGATCAGGAAATTCACATTGTAGGCCACCTCTACGCCCGGATCCTGGTAGGAAACCTCCACCTCCTCGCTGGCCTCCCCGACGTCCGGATTCGTGGAGTGAAGAACCATTTTGTCCGCCGTCATCTTTACGATGACCCCGCTGTATCCCTCGCTGGAGATGACGCTCATTCTCCGGAGGGCATGAAGAACCCGGTCCCGCTCGAACCGGACGAAATATCCCTTCTCCACGGGAATCACCCTCCGGTAATCCGGATACTCGCTGTCGATGAGCCGGACCTTGAGCATCGCATTGTCCGTCTTGAAGATGCACATCCCCTGGTGAATCCCCATCCTGACCTCGCCGTTTGAATCGTCCAGCAGCTTGCGGATCTCTCCCAGACCTTTTCGAGGCAGAATCACCCCCTTTTCCATCTCCAGGAATTCAACGTCGGGGCCGAGGGTCTTCCAGGCCATCGCCATCCGGTGCCCGTCCGTGGCTACCATTCGGATCTCCGCCCCGGATTCCTTCTTCTGAGACTCGAACAGGACACCCGTCAGATTCTTGCGAAGGGGATCCGTGGAAATGGCAAAGTACGTCTTCCGGATCAGCTCCAGGATATCCTCGGAGGATACCGCAAAATACCGGATTCCTTCCTCTTCCGCTATATTCGGGTATTCCCCTGCTCCCAGGCCGGGTATCCGGTACACGGCCTTGTCACAGGTGATCGTGACCAGATCCTTTTCGTTCTTCACAAAATGAACCATTTCCCCCTGGGTCTCGCGGACCAGCTCGTGGAGTTTCCGTGCGGAAAGGGTGATCGTTCCTTCCACTCTAACATCCGCCTCGTATCCGACCATCATGGCGATTTCCAGATCCGTGGCGCTGATGGTCACCTTCCCCGTCTGGGCGGTAATCAGGACGTTGTTCAGGATGGGCATGGTTGTTTTCTTTTCAACGATTCCCGCGGTTCTTTGCATTCCGGCCAGGAGATATTCCCGCCTGATACAGAAATCCATGTCTCTCTCCCTTTCTTTATCTTTTCTTTAATTTTTCTTTAATGAATGTAAATAGCAGTCTTAGTAAGGGGTGTTGATATCTTCATGAAAATCATTTTTCTGAATGAACACGAATGAATAGGTAACCAAGATGCTGTGGATAATTCGTTGATCCCGCTGTTATGAAGACTGCTGGAGGGCATCTTCAAGGTCCTGGATCATCTTTTTCAGGTTCACATCCTTTTCGATCATGGTACCGATCTTGTTGACGGCGTAGATCACCGTGGAGTGATCCCTGCCGCCGAGCTTGTCACCGATGTCCGGGAAGGAGGCATTTGTAAGCTTTCGACACAGGAACATGGCGGCCTGTCGGGCAAGGACAATGTTTTTGCTCTTCTTTTTCGACTTCAGATCGGAGAGCTTCACGTTGAATTTTCCCGTCGCTGCACGGATGATCTCGTCGATGGTAATGTTTTCCCGCTCGTTCTGACGGACGATTTTCCGGAGAACCTCCCGGGCCAGATCCAGGTCGATGGGGCGTCCGGTTACGGAGGCATAGGCACTGATCCGGACCAGGAAGCCCTCGAGTTCCCGGATGTTCGACTGTGCGTTGGACGCCACGTAGTGGGCGACGCTGCTGGAGAGCAGGATGTTGTTATCCTGGGCTTTTTTCTGCAGGATCGCGATCCGGGTCTCAATGTCCGGAGGATGGATATCGGCAATGAGGCCCCATTCGAAACGGGAGCGCAGCCTGTCTTCCAGGTTCGGGATGTCCTTCGGGAACTTGTCGCTTGTCACGACGATCTGTTTTCCGGCGTCGTGAAGGGTGTTGAAGGTATGGAAGAATTCCTCCTGGGTCCTTTCCTTGCCGGCGATGAACTGGATGTCGTCGATCAGGAGACAGTCGATTTTCCGGTATTTTTCACGAAATTTCGGCGTCCGGTCGTATCGGATGGAGCTGATGAGTTCGTTGACGAACTCTTCCGCCGACACATAGACCACGTTCATGTCGGGGTAGAGATTCGTGGTGAGCAGTCCGATGGCGTTGAGCAGATGCGTCTTTCCCAGACCGACGTCACTGTATATGAAAAGCGGATTGTAATTCTTGGCGGGCAATTCCCCGACGGAAACGGCGGCGGCATGGGCGAACTGGTTGCACGAGCCGACGACGAACCGCTCGAAACTGTAGCTCGGATTCAGGTTTGAATCATACCGGGCAGTCGGGGCTTTCCTTGCGGCCTTTCCCTCCACCTTCTTCGTTTCTGCCGGTGTCTCCGCGGGCCGGCCGTCTCCCTTGCTGACGGAAAAATGGACACTCAGGTCAATCCCCGAAACCTGTTTCAGGCTTTCCTTGATCAGGGACAGGTAGTTGTCATTCAGCCAGTCCTTGAAAAACTTGTTCGGGACGGAGAACTGAATGCTGTTCCCCTCAATGGTTGTGACCCGGATCGGCTGGATCCAGGTCTCGAAGTTCTGCTGGCTTACCTGCTTTTGAATGATATTCGTTGCTTTTTCCCAAATAATATCCACTATCTAATTACCTCATCCACAAGTTTTTCAACAGCTGTGGATAAATGAATTCGGTATTGCCTGGATGTCCCTGTGGGCCGCTACCGGATCAGGATTTCCCGTCCAAAAGGAGCCGAATCAGCCGGTTGAGCTCTTCCTCTCCGGAAAAGCGGATCTCGATCCTCCCGCTTTTCCGGCCCTGGCGGATCCGTACCGCACTGAGATAACGCTCCGCCAGGGACGTCTCCAGATGCTTCAGATGAACCGAGCCGGGCGGCTCCTTTTTCCGGTCTTTATTACCCTTTTTTGTCAGGAGTCCTTTGATCAGCCGCTCTGTTTCCCGAACGCTCAGCTTTCGCTCGATAACGGTCCGGTAGGCCTGGAGCTGGGACGACGCCTGTTCCAGGGAAAGGAAGCAGCGGGCATGGCCGGAAGAAATTTTTCCCGCCGTGAGTCCCTCCAGGATCTCCGAAGGAAGACGGAGGAGACGCAGGGAATTCGCCACGGTGGACCGGTCTTTCGCTACACGGTGGGCGATGTCCTCCTGGGAGAGGCCGAACTTGTCCGCCAGGATGCGAAAAGCATCCGCCTCCTCCACCGGATTGAGGGACTCCCGCTGGATGTTCTCCACGATGGACCACTCCGCCGCGTCGAGATCCCCGGCCTCCCGGATCACGACGGGGACCTCCTTCAGTCCTGCCTGCTGGGCCGCCCGCCATCGGCGCTCTCCGGCAATGATTTCGTATCCTTCCTCCGCCCGGCGAACGACAATGGGCTGGATGACGCCGCTTTTGCGGATGGAGGCGACCAGGCTCTTCTGTTCCTGGTCCCGAAAAGACTTGCGGGCCTGGAACCGGTTGGGAGTCAGCTCCTCGATGCCGCACAGAATATAGGAAGGCCGTTCGTCGACCCGCTTGAGAAGCTCCGGAAACATGGCGCCCAGGCCTTTTCCCAGGGAAGATTTCGTCGACATCAGGACCCGCTTCCTCCGTTTTCCATGATTTCCCTGGCCAGCTCCATGTAGGAAACGGCGCCCCGGGAGCGGACGTCGTACAGGATGATCGGCAGCCCGTGGCTGGGACTCTCGGAAAGTCTCACATTCCGGGGGATGACCGTCTGAAAGACCTTGTCCCCGAAGTGCCGCCGGACATCTTCGCTGACCTGGCGGGACAGGGTGTTCCGTCCGTCGAACATGGTCAGGAGAATTCCCCCCAGCACCAGGGCGGGATTGAGCCTCGCCTGGACGAGCTTGACCGTTGCCAGGAGCCGTCCCAGCCCCTCCAGGGCGAAGTATTCGCACTGCAGGGGTACGATGACGCTGTCCGCCGCCACCAGGGCGTTGAGTGTGAGAAAACCCAGGGAAGGCGGACAATCGATGATCACGTATTCGTAGCCGGAATCCGAGGACCGGATCAGACGGCGAAGTTTCTTTTCCCGGTCTTCAATGGCGACGAATTCGATTTCCACACCGGTCAGGTCCTGGTTGGAACCGACCACATCGAGAAAAGGAAGACGGCTTTTCAGTACAACGTCCTGCAGGGAGCCGTCCCCGCTGAGTGCGGTGTACAGGTTGTGCTCGGGCAGCGCCTCCAGGTCGATGCCCAGGCCGCTCGTGGCGTTCCCCTGCGGATCCGCATCGATGAGAAGCGTCTTCCGTTCCGCTGCGGCGAGGGTAGCCGCCAGGTTGATGGCGGTGGTGGTCTTGCCGACCCCCCCTTTTTGGTTCGCGATGCTTATGATTTTACGCATGATTTTGGGGAAAGGGACTGGAACGTATTCACCCCCCTGACGCGACGGAACGGTACCATAAATCAAGGTTTTTTCAAAGGAGATTTTTTCAGATAACTAATTGTTATTGCATACTTTTTTATAGATAAACATTTTTCGCCGGTCCCCGGAAAAAGGCAGTTCGTAATCGTGGATCGAAACCGGCTCGAGGTGGGCCTCCTCCGGGGGGGAGGTCCGTCGGTCGGTGCAGGGACCGGCCATGACCACAAGGTATCCTTCCGGCTTCAGGAACGGCGAGCCGGCCAGGGCGAACCGGGACGGGGGCAAGAAGGCCCGGGAAATTACCATGTCGAAGGATCCGGCGACACCTTCCCGCCGGAGATAATCCTCCGCCCGCTCCCAGAGAACATCGATTCTGTCCAGGCCGAGGATCCCCGCGGCCCGCTTCAGGAAAGACGCTTTCTTGCGGGACGCTTCCAGAAGCAGGACGTCGAGCCGCGGGCAGGCGATCCGGAGAGGAATGCCCGGAAAGCCGGCGCCGCTCCCCATATCCAGCAGACGCCCGTCGCGACGGGGAAGCCGCGGGACCGGCGCGAGCGAGTCGAGGACATGCCGGATGACGATCTCTTCCGGGTCGCTCGTCGCGACGAGGTTGTGGCTTCGGTTCCAGAGGAGGAGTTCGTCGATGTACAGGCGGAAGAGGGCCAGCTGCGCCGTGTCGAGGGGAACCCCGGCGATCCGGGCACCCTCGGCCAGCATCTTAAGATGGGTTTCTTCCATGGTTTTTTGCCTGCATGGGTTGGCCGGATCCGCGAACCCGGCCGTGCCGGGGAGGACATGCTTTCCCGTGCCCGATAGCAGAAGGAGGAGGAACGGACAATCAAAAAATGCGTGCCGGTCCGTTTTGTGGTATCAGGGTCACCGCCGGGAATAAAGGATACGGAGAAAATGAAGAAACAAGACAATCAGGAAATCCGGGTGCGAATGGAAAACGTGGCGGTGGTGCTCTGCCGTCCGAAATTTTCAGGGAATGTGGGGTCCGTGGCCCGGTGCGCGAAAAACATGGGAATCGGGAAACTGATCGTTGTCGGAGGGGAGCCCCTCGACCGGGAGGAAATACTGCAGCGGGCCACCCATGCCGCCCGGGACCTGGTGGACACGATGGAATGCTGCGAAACGCTGGAGGAGGCCGTGGCCGGTTTTTCGTGGCTTGTGGGCACGACCGGCCGCCGGGGGTCCGCGCGCGGTCCCGGCGTCTCCCCGCGGGAAATGGCCCGGAGGATGTGCGATCTCAGCCGGAACAACCGGATTGCCCTGCTCTTCGGTCCCGAGGACAAGGGGCTCTCCAACGAGGAGCTCCGCCTGTGCCATACCGTCGTCAACATTCCCGCCTCCGAGGCGTTCCGGTCCATCAACCTGTCCCATGCCGTAATGATTCTCTGCTACGAGCTGTTCGTCGCCGCGGCGGATCCTCCTCCCGTTTTCCGGCCGCGGCTTGCCTCGTCGGCGGAGCTGGAGGGAATGTACGGGCACCTGCGGGATGTCCTCACCCGGATCGGGTTCATCAACAAGCAGAATCCCGAATACTGGATGCTCCATGTACGGCGGCTCTTTTCCCGGGTGCAGCTTCAGGCCCGGGAGGTAAAGATCCTCCGCGGGATCTGTCGCCAGATCGACTGGGCCACGGGACAGCCGGGACCGGACCCTGGGCGGCGGTCCGCGGAAAAAGTACCGGAATGCGCCGCCGGCTCAGAAAATGCGATGGAATTTTACAAGGAAAAGAAGTAGGTTTTTAAACTTCCATATTTAAGGAATATGACACCGGGCAAGGGGAGGTATGAATGAAACGGAAAACGGTGAAGACGGGGATCCTTCTCCTGGGGCTGTCGGCCCTGGTGATCCTCATCGGCCTTGCCGGAGACAGCCCGGTCTCGGCCCTGGACCGGAGCACCTACCGGAGCCTCAAGACCTTCAACGAGATCCTCGACATCGTCGAGAAGAATTACGTCGAGCCGGTCGAGACCAAGAACCTGCTCCAGGGGGCCGTCAACGGGATGATGCGGTCCCTGGATCCGCACAGCTCGTACATGACGGCGGACATGTACAGGGAACTGGAAGTGGAGACCAAGGGGCGCTTCGGCGGTATCGGCATTGAGATCACGATCCGAAAGGACGTTCTTACCGTCGTATCGCCGATCGAAGACACGCCGGCCTACCGGGCCGGCGTCAAGGCCGGTGACGCGATTATCCGGATTGACGGCAAGTCCACCAAGGACATCACGATCATGGATGCCGTCAAGAAACTCAGGGGGCCGAAAGGAACAAACGTCACCATCACGATCATGCGGGACGAAACCACGAAGCCCCAGGATATCACCATTACCCGGGATATCATCCAAATTGTGAGCATCCGGTCCAGGATCTTCGAGGATGGGATCGGTTATGTCCGGATCTCCTCTTTCCAGGAACGGACCGCGGAAGATCTGGCGAAGGCCCTGGCCGAGGTGACGAAGAAGACCAATCCACTCAAGGGGCTTGTCCTGGACCTCAGGAACAATCCGGGCGGACTTCTGAGCCAGGCCGTCCAGGTCTCGGATGTGTTCCTGAAATCGGGAATGATTGTGTCCACCCGCGGCCGCGTGAAATCCGTGGAGAGCTCGGCGAAGGCGCGAGACAACGGGAACGAGCCGAGCTGCGCCATCGTGGCCCTGGTCAACGAGGGGACCGCCTCCGCGGCGGAGATCGTCGCCGGTGCCCTCCAGGACAACGGACGCGCCCTCGTCCTCGGAACGCAGACCTTCGGCAAGGGGTCCGTGCAGACGGTCATCCCCCTGGACGACGGATCGGCCCTCAAGCTGACGACGGCAAAATACTATACGCCCAAGGGCCGCTCCATCCAGGCAGAGGGAATTCAGCCGGACATCGTGATCCGCAGGACGAGAATTGTCAACGGCAAGGAACGGGAATCAACGGAGGAGCCCCTGCGGGAAAAGGACCTGGCTGGACACATCCCCTCCCCACGGGAGAACGGGGAAGTCAAGGAAAGTCCGGCCGCGCCTCCGACGCAGCCGCGGCCGCTCCCCAGGCGGGAGGAAATGGGGGATGTGACCCAGGACAACCAGCTCAAGAGCGCCATCGACATCCTCAAGAGCTGGGACCTCTTCCGGAAGGGAGCCCGCAGCAGCTGAGGAAAGGGAAACGTCCCCCGGACGCCCCGTCCGGGGGGTTCCGGTGAGGACGAAGCCGGAACGGACAGATGGCAGGCAGAAAACGCAGAAAAAAGGGGAAGTGGACGGCTTGGATCGTTTTTCTCACAGCGATCGCAGCCATTGTCGCCATTGCCTATTTTCTGCACGTGGAGCGGCAGCGGGAGACACGCCGGGTGCAGGCGCCCCCGCGCAAGGCCGCTCCGGCCCGGACCGTTCCCGCTGTTGTCGTTCCCAAAGCCGTTCCCGCCGAGAAGGACAGGGCCGGGCGGAATGTTCCGGAACCCAGGCCGGAACCGAAGCCGGAAGCTGTAAAAGGCCCGCTTCGGGTGGTGATCATCATTGACGATATCGGACACGATCTGGCCCCGGTCCGGGAACTCCTTTCGCTCAAGACGCCCATTACCTTTGCCGTTCTTCCCGATGGTGCCCGAGCGGCCCAGGCGGCGGCCATGATTCACGGGGACGGACGGGAAGTGATCCTCCATCTGCCCCTCGAACCCCGGTCTGGGACAAAGGCCAACCCGGGGGCGATGGTCCTGCGGACGAACATGAATGACGAGGAAATCCGCCGTCAGCTTGTACAGGATATCCGGGCTGTGCCCCATGCCAGGGGAGCCAATAGCCACATGGGGTCCCTGTTCACGGAGAACCCGGAAAAAATGGTTGTTGTCATGAAAGTTCTTCATGAAAAGGGGTTCTATTTTATCGACAGCCGGACGTCCGTCCGGAGCCGGGCTCTTGAAGCGGCCCGGCAGACGGGCGTTCCCTTCGGGAGACGAGACCTGTTTATCGACGGTCGTTCCAAAGACGAGATCCTCCAGCAGATCCTCCGGCTGGCGAGGACATCCGATACGGCGCAGCCGCCTGTCGTCATCGGCCACCCCTATCCCGGCACCATCCAAGCCCTCCGGAACGTTATCCCGATGCTCCGTCGTCATGGAATCCACGTGGTTTCCGCATCGGAGGCGGTCCAGCCGGTGGGTGGCGACGCCAGGGCCATGCGATGAAAAAACGAACCCGTTCCATTCTTTTCCTGCTTTTCCTTGCCAGTGCGGTCCTCCTTTCCCTGTGCGGGTGCGCAACGGCGCCTTTCCGCGGCAGTCCCGCCTCCGTGCCGGGTCACGGCGACGCCAGGGCGATGTTCCACTATTCCATCGCCATCCAGTACATGCTGGACGGGAAAATGGACGAGGCCATCGCGGAGTTGGAGACTGCACGCCGCTTTGACGAGCAGTCCGTGGAACTGACCATTGAGCTGGCGGTCCTGTACGCGGAAAAAGGAAACCCGGAAAAAGTGATCGCGACCCTTCAGGACGCGACGCGACGGCATCCCCGCGAACCCATGATTTATCTCCTTCTCGGGGGAGCCCAGGCCGCCCGGAAGGAGACGGACCAGGCCGAGCGCTCTTTCCGGAAGGTTCTGGAGCTGGACCGGAATAATGAGACGGCCTGGCTGCATCTGGCGGCCCTTTATTCGGAATCGGGGAGGCATGAAAAGGCCCTGGCCTGTTATGACCGTCTCCTCGAAATTCATCCGGACCATGCGGCGGCTCTCTACTACCGGGCAAGGATTTTCCAGGAGCTGAAAAGGGATGGGGAAGCCGAGGCGGGGTTCCGGAGAGTCCTGGAGCTGCGACCGGCCTTTGAGGCGGCCTGGATCGACCTGGGGTACTTCTATGAATCCCGCAGGCAGACGGAAAAAGCGGTGGATACATACCGGCGGTTCATGAAGCAGTATCCCCTGCGCATGGGGGTACGGCTCCGGCTGGCGGAGATGCTCCTCCGGCTCCAGCGGTTTGACGATGCGGAACAGACCCTTCAGGATGCCCTGAAGATCGAGCCGGACAACCGGGATCTCCGGCTTACCCTGGCCATTGTCTACCTGGAGCGCAAGGATCACCCCCGCGCTGTTGGCATGCTGGAGACCCTGGTACGGGAAGATCCTGTAGATGCCCGCCTTCGGTATCTTCTGGCCTCGGCATATGAAGAACGGGGCGACGCGGACAAGGCCATCACCGCCTATGGCGAAGTGGCGGTGAAATCGGAATTCTTCGGGAACGCCCGGGTCCGGATGGCCTTCCTGCACAGCAAGGCGGGCCGGAAAGAAGAGGCCCTGCGGACGGCCGGCCAGGCCCTGGAGAAAAAGAAGGACTACCCGGGGCTCTATCTGTACCTGGCTTCGCTTCACGAGGAGATGAAGAACCCGGCAGCGGCCGAAAATGTGCTGCGCCAGGGAATGGCCGCCATTCCCCGGAACGTGGATCTTCCCTACAGCCTGGGGGTTTTATACGAGAAAAGCGGCCGCTTTGAGGAGGGCATCGTCCTGATGAAGGGGATTCTCGCCATCGAACCGGATCACGCGGATGCCCTGAATTTCATCGGATACAGCTATGCGGACCAGGGGTTGCACCTCGATGAAGCGGAACGGCTCATCCTGAAGGCCCTGAAAGCGAAGCCAGGGAACGGGTACATTACGGACAGCCTGGGATGGGTTTACTACAAGAAGAACGAATTGGGTAAAGCCGTCCGGTATCTCCGGGAAGCTGCTCTTGCGGTTCCTGACGATCCCACCATTGCCGAACACCTGGGAGATGCCTGTGCAAAGGCAGGGTATCGGGAAGAGGCCCTGTCGGCCTATCGGAAGGCGCTCAAGCTGAATCCGTCGAGTACCGAGCTCCCGCGGAAAATCCGGGAACTCGGCGAGAATCCATAAAAAAAGGAGACCGGCGGATGTGCCGTCTCCCCTTCTTTCCTGGAAGCCGCCGAAGCGCAGCCTCTATTTCAGTTCGTTGAGTTTCGTCCGGGCCGTCCGGGCTGAACTCGTGTTCGGATAGTCCTTGATGATCTGCTGCAGAATCATGCGGGCGCTGGTTTTATCGCCCAACTGGGCAAAGGCCAGCCCCTGCTTCAGGAGGGACGGGGGAACCTTGTCCCCGTCCGGATAACTCTTGATGACCTTTTCATATTCCAGGATGGCCTTCTCGAACTTGCCTTCGGAAAAATAGCTTTCGCCGATCCAGAACTGGGCATTGTCGGACAACTCGGTGCGGGGATACTTCTTGAGGAAATTCTGGAATTCTCCGCGGGCTTTCTCGTACTTTCCCTCTTTCAGGGTGGCGTAGGCCGCCCCGTAGAGGGACTCCCGATCGGATTTGCCCTTTGTTTCCTTGCCGTTGCCTCCGTTGTTCCGGTTTACCGGCTCGCCTCCGTCCTTCTTGCTGATACCCATGTAATTCTCGAGAAACTGGATCTTCAGAGAGAGGGCGTCGATCTTTTCCTTCAGCTCGTCCTGACGGCCGCCACCGCTGGACATGTCTTTCTTCATTCCGTCCACGAGGCCGCGGATCTGGCGAATCTGGTCTTTCGCCTCCGCCAGGTCGGCGCCCGTTTCGGCCTGCCGCTTCTGCAGCAGCGTTACGGATTCCGAGACGGTCCTGGCATCACCCTTGATGGTCTGATCGGTCTGGTCCAAGGCGGCGATTTTCTGCTCCGTCGCCTCGATTCGGGCGAGCAGGTCTCCCTGAACCCTTCTCAGGTCCTTCGAGGTGGCGCAACCGGACACCCCGGCCAGACCGATCAGAACAAAAAGGACAAGACAAAACTTCCTCATACGAGGGGCATCACAGCGTTATTTTGCGTTGAGTTCGAAATGAGCCCGGCGGTTCTTGGCCCACGCTTCTTCGTTGGAAGCAGAGTCGAGGGGACGATCTTTCCCGTAGGAGATCGTCTTGATCCGCCCCTTGTCGATACCCAGGTCGATCAAGTACTTCATGACGGCATTCGCACGCCTTTCACCCAGGGCCAAGTTGTACTCGGCGGTTCCACGCTCGTCGCAGTGACCCTCGACGAGAAGCGAATCCGCTGCGCTTTCCTTCAGGTAGGCGGCCTGTGCAGCCAGGCGATCCCGGAATTCAGGCTTGACATTGTACTTGTCGAAATCGAAGTTGACATCCGCGAACAGGGCTGCGAGTTTCTCGGCCTTTTCACGGGCGAGACGCTCCTGCTCGGCCCGGCGGGCGGCTTCCTCTCTCAGGGCGCGTTCCCGGGCTGCTGCCTCAGCGGCCTTCTTGGCGGCATCATCGTCTGCCGTCGCCTGGGCGGTGACTTTCTGCTCCTGCATTCCCGTGTCTTCCTTGACGGCCTTCTTCGCGCAACCGACGGCGACCAGGAGAACCAGGCAGGAGAGAATCACCATGGTCCGAAAGAACCGGCTCTTCATAATACCAATCTCCTTTCTTGAATGGGGAATCATAGTGAATGGGTTCAATAACAACGGCACCTAAATAACCACAATCAGCAGGGCAGGTCAATGAAAAACCGGCCGTTCCCGCAGACCATCCGGTGTTGTCAGGGCGTTTCGGGGATCAGGAGGAGTTCCCGGCGCGAATGTGTGACAAGGCCCCGGCGATTCGCTTGAGGGTCCGTTCCCGGCCGAGGGTTACCATGACCTCGTCGATTCCCGGGCTGACGGTCTTTCCCGTCAGTGCTACACGCAGCGGCTGGGCGATGTCCTTGAGTTTCACCTGGCGGGACTCCGCCAGGGTGCGAAGAAACGTCTCGATACCCTCCTTGGAGTAATTCTCGAGTCGGGGCAATTCCATCTGAACCACTTCCAGGTTGGCGGCCGAGGCCGGCGTCAGGAACTTTTCCGCCGCCTTGGGATCATAGTCCACCTCCTCGGCGAAGTAGAAGGCGGCACCGTCGATCAACTCAAGAAGCGTCCGGCTCCGGGACTGGAGATCCCGGACCACCCCGCGCACGAGAGGCTCCCGGGCGGGGTCCGATGCCGCCGGCCACAGGGGCCGAAGGGCTTGCACCAGTCGGTCCGGCGAATAGGAACGGATGTAATGCTGGTTGAGCCACAGGAGCTTTTCCGGATTGAACACCGCCGGGGACTTGCCCACGGCGTCCAGGTCGAAGAGGCTCGTCAGCTCGTCGCCGGTAAAGATCTCCTGGTCTCCGTGGGACCAGCCCAGGCGGACCAGGTAGTTCACCAGGGCCTCCGGCAGGTAGCCCATGTCCTGGTAGGCCATGACGGAGGTCGCTCCGTGGCGCTTGCTCAGGCGGGCTTTGTCGGATCCGAGGATCATGGGGACGTGGGCGAAGAGCGGCACGGGAAATCCGAGGGCCTCGTAAAGGAGGATCTGTCGGGGCGTGTTGTTCACATGATCGTCTCCCCGGATAACGTGGGTGATTCCCATCTGGGCGTCGTCGACGACGACAGCGAAGTTGTACGTGGGATACCCGTCGGCCCGCTGGATGATCAGGTCGTCCAGCTCCTCGTTCTGAAAGACGATGTTGCCCTTGATGAGATCCCGCATCAGGGTGGCTCCGCCCTCGGGGCAGCGGAACCGCACCACCGCGCCCGGGGTCGGGGCGAGGTGCCGGTCCCGGCAGGTTCCGTCATATTTGGGCTTCCGTCCCTCGGCCAGGGCCGTCTTTCTCTTTGCTTCCAACTCTTCCTGGCTGCAGGTGCACCAGTAGGCCTTCCCCTCGTCCACCAGCTTCTCGACCATCTGCCGGTGGATGCCGACGCGCTCCGCCTGGAAGAAGGGGCCTTCGTCCCAGTTCAGGCCGAGCCATGTCATGGCGTCCAGGATGGCCCGGGTGGATTCCTCCGTCGAGCGGAGCTGGTCCGTGTCCTCGATGCGCAGGAGAAAGATGCCGCCGTGCCGGCGGGCGAACAGCCAGTTGAAAAGGGCCGTCCGGGCGCCGCCTATGTGGAGATAGCCCGTGGGAGACGGGGCAAACCGGGTCTTGAGAGGTGCGTTCATGGGATTCATCCTTCCGCTGCGGGCGTTATAGGAGCCCGGACCGGCAATGTCAAGGGGCTTTGCTCACAGCGGTGCTGCCAGTTTACCCAAGGCGGGAGAGAATGTCCACCAGTTCCCGGACGGCCGCGGCCGACCGCTGCAGGTCTTCCCATTCCCGCTTCAAGAGCTTCAGGGCCATGATTTCCTCGACACCGCCCTTTCCCAGTTTGACGGGAACCCCCACGAACAATCCATGGATGTCATACTCGCCCTCGAGGAGGACCGAACAGGGAAGGATCTTCTTCCGGTCCTTCAGGATGCTCTCGGCCATGTCCACGGCCGCCGAGGCCGGGGCGTAGTAGGCGCTGCCGGTCTTGAGAAGTCCCACGATCTCGGCGCCGCCGCTCCTCGTCCGGGCCACGAGCGCCTCGATGCGCTCCGGCGGGAGAAGCTCCGGGAGGGGAACCCCGGCAACGGTCGTATAGCGGGGCAGGGGGACCATGGTATCTCCGTGCCCGCCCAGCACGGTGGCATGAACGTTCTCCGCGGAGACGCCGAGCTCCCGGGCGATGAAGGAGCGAAAGCGGGCGGCGTCGAGGACGCCGGCCATGCCGATCACTCGGTTCTTCGGGAAGCCGCTGGCTTCATACGCAACATGGCACATGGCATCGAGGGGGTTGCTGACGACGATCAGGACGGCCTCGGGGGAACGGGCAGCGGCCTCTTTCGTCACGGCGGAAACGATGCTCCGGTTCGTTGCCAGTAGATCGTCGCGGCTCATTCCGGGTTTCCTCGGGATGCCGGCGGTGACGACGATGAGATCCGATCCCCCGGCCTCATCATAGGCGTTCGCCCCCGTAAGAAGGGCATCGTGTCCCTCGATGGGGGCCGCCTGGCTCAGGTCCAGGGCCTTTCCCTGGGGGACCCCTTCGACGACGTCGATGAGGACGACGTCACACAGTTCCTTTTCCGCCAGCCTCTGGGCCACGGTGGCCCCCACGTTGCCGGCGCCGATGACGGTTGCCTTCGCGCGCATGGACTGCATCTCCTTTCCTTGCGGTGGGGAACCTGTGTATACCAAAAAAAGGCGGAGCACAACGGACTCTTTCCCTTCTTCCAGGGGATTGGAAATCCGGGTTGCAAAAGACATTTCGGTAGGATAGGATCGCCGCCGATTCCCGGCCGGGAGATGAAAACCGCCGTTTTCCCCGGGCGTTTTAGAGTCCGGTCCGGGAGTGACTTCCAGGAGGAGTGGAATGGGAAAGCTGTTCGGAACGGACGGGATCCGTGGACCCGTCAACCGCTACCCGATCACTGCGGAGATGGCCTTCCGCATCGGCCGCGCGGCGGCACTTTTCTTCCTGCAGCGGGAGCAGCCGGCCCACCGGATCGTTCTCGGGCGCGACACGAGGGAATCCGGGGAAATGCTCGAGCGGGCCCTGATGGAGGGAATCTGCTCGACCGGCATGGACGCCCTCCTGGCCGGCATCATCCCCACGCCGGCGGTGGCCTTTCTGACGTCGGACAAGCAGGCCGACTGCGGAATCGTCGTCTCGGCCTCCCACAATCCCTACCAGGACAACGGGATCAAGATCTTCTCCGCGGAAGGCACGAAGCTGCCCGATGACGCCGAAGAGACCATTGAGGGGCTGATCCTGGGCGATCGGGAGAACGGCGCCGGACCGCTTCCCGACTCCCCCGGAATGGCCCGTTCCCTCGATGACGCCCGGAGCTGCTATGAATCCTTTCTCCGGGGAACCGTACCGGGTCTTTCCCTTGCGGGCCGGAAAATCATCCTTGATTGCTCAAACGGGGCGACATACCGCGTGGCGCCGGAGGTCTTCGCCGCCCTGGGGGCGGAGGTGACGGTCCTTTTCGCCCGGCCCGACGGGAAGAACATCAATGACGGCTGCGGCTCCCAGCACCCGGGCACCCTTGCCGGGAGGGTCGTGAAGGAGAAGGCCGATGCGGGCTTTGCCTTCGATGGCGACGGAGACCGGGTCATTGCCGTGGACGAGACAGGCAGGGTTCTCACGGGGGATACCCTCCTGGCGATCTCTGCCCGCCGGCTTCGGGAGGAAGGACGGCTCGCGAACAACCTGGTCGTCCGCACGGTCATGAGCAACATAGGCCTGACACTGGCTTTCCGGGAAATGGGGATCGACTCGATCATGACGGATGTCGGGGATCGTTACGTCTTCGCGGCCATGAAGGAGCGGGCGGCCGTCCTCGGCGGCGAGGACTCGGGCCACCTGATTTTTCTGGAGCACCTCTCCTCCGGCGACGGCATCCTCACGGCCCTCCAGGTCCTGGCGGCAATGGACCGGGCCGGAGCTTCCCTCTCGGAGCTGGGACGCCTCATGACGGTCTATCCCCAGGTGCTTCTCAATGTAGAGACGCGGTCCCGCCCTGACCTGGAGACCGTGCCGGAAGTCATGGCGGCCGTCCGGGAGGCGGAAGCGGCGCTGAACGGCCGGGGCCGGGTCCTCGTGCGATATTCGGGGACCCAGAACCTCTGCCGTGTGATGGTGGAAGGCCCGACGAGGGAGGAAACGGAGACCCACGCCGGCCGGATCGCCGGGGTCGTGCGAGAGGTTCTCGGATAGGTGCGGGCCGGCAATGCGGCGCGGATTGCGGGGCCTTTTTTCGTTCGGTATGGCGATGATTGAAACCTGCCGCGAGGCAGGCTATGATCCATGGAAAAAAAGGAAGCCGGGAGGCCGGCCCAAAGAAAGGACCGGGTCATGAAAATCCGGATCTACGTCTGCGTTCTTCTTTTGCTCCTGATGTCCGCATCCGTTTCCGCGGCGGGCCATGAGGCCGCTTCCATCGTCCAGTTCGGCAGCGACGTCACCGTCGAGGCGGGAACGAAGGCAAGGCGCGTTGTTTCCTTCGGCGGTCAGGTAACGGTGAACGGTACGGTAGAAAAGGACGTCGTGGCCGTGGGGGCGTCGGTCGTGGTGAGTCGGGGGGCCATCGTCGAAGGCGACGTGGTTTCCATCGGGGGCACCGTTGTCCGGGGACGGGGCGCGGAAATTCGGGGGAGCGTCACCGCGATCAACACGACCAACTTCTGGGCCTTCGTATCCTCCGCCGTCGAGGACGAAGCGGAGGGCTGGTCCTGGGTCCTGGCCGTCATTTCCCTGGCGATCTTCTTCTGCCTCCTCATCATCGCCATGCTCGTGACGGTCTTGATTCCGAAGCCCATCGCGGTCATCTCCACGACCATCCGGGAAGAAACCCTTCGCTCTTCGCTCTGGGGGCTCCTGGCCCTGGTCCTGGCGGTGCCCCTGGCGATCCTCCTGGCCATCTCCGTCATCGGGATCGTCCTGATTCCCCTGGAGGTCGTCATCATGACCGTGGCGGCCCTGACCGGGTTCATCGCCATGTCGCAGCTTGTCGGCCGGCAAGTGTACGCGCTGGTGAAGAGGCGGAACCAGGGAATCGTCCGCGAGACCTTCTGGGGCCTGATCATCCTGTGGTTCGCCGGGTGGATTCCCTATATCGGGCCGATCGTGAAAGTGCTGGCCGTCGTGCTGGGGCTGGGCGGGGTTATCTTCAGCCGGTTCGGGACCCGGATGAAAGGCATCCACGTCCAGCCTCCGCCTCCACCCGTGGAGCAGCCGCCCGCGGAACCGCCACCCGCCGTCGCTTGACCGGACACCCGCCGGTCCGCACAAGAGAGGAACGGATTTCAAATCCGCTCCCCTTCCTTTCTTACACTTCGCATCAGGGCACGGGGGCTGCCACGGGGGCTTCCGCCGTCGCGGACATTTTTCCCCGCGTTCCCTCGTCGACGGTCCGTCAGGCTGGAGGGATGGGGAAAAAGTCCTAATCGCTCCTCTGGAAACCCCCGGTCGCGCCCCCGCGAACGTCGGCCAAAAAGAACACTTCCCCCAAATATTTCGTTACGAACAGGCATGGTGCGTTGTTACCGAATCAAAAAAATGGGGATGTGTCCTTCGTTTTACTATGTCTAACCCCACGAACGTCGGTCCGGGAGAGGGGCTTCCCAGAGGAGCAATAGGGATAAATTTCCATTGCAAAGTCATAACTCGCACCGGACGGTGCTCAGACAGATGACTTTGCGGGCGCTGCGCTGCGACGGCAGGGTGCCCCGAAAAAGCCGCTATTCGCGCTCCGGGAAGCCCCCTCTCCCCTGACCAACGTTCGCGGGGGCGCGACCGGGGGTTTCCAGAGGAGCAATCAGAAAACGTTTCCGGACCCCAGGCTCTTCGGTTTCAGAAGGCGAAGAACAGAAACGTTTTCGCGACAGAGGAAGCCCCCGTGGCAGCCCCCGTGCCCTGATGCGAAGTGTAAGAAAGGAAGGGGAGCGGATTTGAAATCCGTTCCCGTTTTTCGTGGCCGCGGCATCCGTCTCTTCGGAGGGGTTCCGAAAAGAACTTCTGTTATCGCCGTCCTCCGAACAGGGATCCCAGGACGCCGCGGATGAGCTGCCGGCCGATCTGGCTGCCGATGGCGCGGGCGGCGCTCGTGGTCAGGGCGCCGACGAGTTGCTCCGTCTGGCTTTTGGGCTGCCTTTTCCCTCCCTTCGCGGGCGGCATCGACTCCGATTCCTGTCCCGCCCGGGTCTTGAGCTTTTCGTATGCCGATTCCCGGTCCACCACGTTTTCGTATGAGCCGTATATGGGAGACTCCTTGACGATCCCGAGCAGCTCGGCAGGCGTCAGGGGCGTAAGAGCGCTCCGGGGCGGAGCGATCCAGGCTCGCTCCACGATCCCGGGCACCCCTTTCTCGTCCTGCATGGAGACGAGTGCCTCCCCCACGCCCAGCTCCAGGATGGCCGCTGCCGTGTCGAGGCCGGGATTGGCCCGGAAGGTCTCCGCGGCGGCCCGGACCGCTTTCTGGTCCCGGGGCGTGAAGGCCCGCAGGGCGTGCTGGACACGGTTGCCCAGCTGGCCGAGAACGGCGTCGGGGATGTCCAGAGGGTTCTGCGTGACAAAATAAACCCCCACGCCCTTGGAGCGAATCAGCCGTACCACCTGCTCGATTTTTTCCTCCAGGGCCTTTGGGGCGTCGTCGAAGAGGAGGTGGGCCTCGTCGAAGAAGAAAACGAGCTTCGGCTTCGGAGGGTCCCCCGCCTCGGGGAGGTGTTCGAAAAGCTCCGACAGGAGCCAGAGGAGAAACGTGGCGTACACCTTGGGGGACTGCATGAGCCGGTCGGCCGAGAGGATGTTCACCGCTCCCCGCCCCGCCGCGTCGGTCTGCAGGAGGTCGTCGATGTTGAGGGCAGGCTCACCGAAGAATTGCTCGCCGCCCTGTTCTTCCAGGACGAGAAGGTTCCGCTGGATGGCGCCGACACTGGCCTTGGAGATGTTCCCGTACTGGAGCCGGAACGTCTCGGCATTGTCGCCCACGTACTGGGCCATGGCGCGCAGGTCCTTGAGGTCGAGAAGCAGGAATCCGTTGTCGTCGGCGATCTTGAAGAGGATGCTCAGGACGCCGCTCTGGGTCTCGTTCAGGTTGAGGATCCGGGACAGGAGGATCGGTCCCATCTCCGTGACCGTTGTCCGGACCGGGTGACCCTTCTCGCCGAAGACGTCCCAGAAGACGGCGGGATACCCCTCGTAGGAGAAGGAGAACTCCTGCATCTTGAGCTCTTTCACACGCTCGGCCACTTTGGCGTGATCCCCGCCGGGCCGGCCGATCCCCGAGAGGTCTCCCTTGACGTCGGCCAGGAAGACGGGGACACCGAGCGCGGAGAACTGTTCCGCCAGTACGCGCAGGGAGATGGTCTTGCCCGTGCCGGTGGCGCCGGCGATCAGTCCGTGCCGGTTGGCCATTTTCGGGTACAGGAAGAGGTCCGATTTGCCTCTGGCGACGAGAATCGGCGGGATTTGCTGAGCCATGACGCCTCCGGATGTTCCGGCCGCGAAGGGGCCGGGAAAGAAGGCGGCCCCGCCGGGGGGCGGGACCGCCATGCATGCCTGCGGGAACCCGCCGGCTACTTCTTGGCGGGCGCCTTCTTGTCAGGTGCCTTCTTCTCGGCCTTCTTGTCCTCTTTGACGTCAATGCTGGCGGCGGTCATGGTGTACTCGATGGTGACCTTGGAGCCGACCTTGAGATCGCCCTTCACCTTGGTGTCCTTCGACAGGGCGAGCTCCCACTTGTCCTTCCCCTTCTGAACGACGATGATGTTGTCCTTCTTCTCCAGGACCGGCCCCGTGACCTGGTACGTCTTGGGACCGGCGGCGGCTGCGACGGTGACAAACAGGAAAACGACGGCGACGGCAAACAGGATTCGTTTCATAAGCATTCTCCCTTCCTTTGGATTTCCTGTTACATGGAAGAACGGAGGCCAAAAGTCAAGGCCCGCCTGTCTGTCGGGATAGGGTTCAGCCCCATGTCCGTTCCGCCTCTTCTTCCATGCCTGCAGCCACAAGGGCCTCCCGGGTCGGGATCCCCTTCTCGGGGTCGATGTCCATGAGTTCGTAGAACCGGGCCTTCATGAACGCCAGGTCCACCTGGGAGCCATCGGCCTCGCCATCCTTGCCCGGCTCGAGCATCCGGGGCGTCAGGCTGTCGTCCGCGGCCGTGAGGCCGAATTCGTGGTTGATGAGGCGCTTGAGGAAATAGATCCGCCTGCCTGCCCGCATCATCTCCTCGGCGTCCCATCCATAGTCGGCCACGGCGTTGAAGAGGATGAGCCAGTCCGGGATGGTCACCTCGGCGTCGGCGAAGTTGCAGAAGCAGGCGCTGTTCTCGATGGCCCCCAGGGCCACCGCCGTCACGGCGGCCTCCGCCTTGTTTTCCGAGGTCTGCGGCTCCAGGATCAGGTCGAAGCCGATCTCCGGGTAGTACCGGGCTCCCATCTCCATGAACAGCATCGGGTCGGCGACGTGGCAGGCCCCCCGGGCGCCGACGGCGTATGTCAGGGCCATCCCGTGCCCGCCGCCGCGCGGGTCGTGCATGGGCGCCTCCAGCCCCTTGCTGTGAACCGTGTACTCCAGACCCTTCCCGATCTTCTTGGCGGCCTTCACGCTGCCGTCGGCAAGGAGTTCTCCGAGCATCCCCTCCCGTCGGCCGATCTTCGGGAGGATCACGTCGATGACCGTGGCCATGTCACCCCAGACGAAGGGCACGCCGTCCGTCTGCTCCAGGGTGAGGTCCCCCCGTTCGAAGGCCTCCATGGCCCATGCGATGGTCCCGCCGGCGGAGATGCTGTCGATTCCGAGGTCGTTGCAGAGGCGCCCCGCTTTGCAGGTCGCCGCAAGGTCGATGCTGCCGATGAGGGTGCCGAATGCGACAATGGTCTCGTATTCAGGCCCGGGTCCCTCGGGGACGGCGAAGGGGCCTTCCTTGACCTCCACGACCCGCTTGCAGGCGATGCCGCAGTAGGCGCAGGCCCCGCGGCGGGTCAGGTACAGGTCCGTCAGGGTTCCTCCCGAGAGGGCCTCCGCCGCTTCCTCCCAGAAGTTGGAGGTCCAGTTTTTGACCGGGACATCGCCGCTGTAGACACCGCCCATCAGGTTCGCCGCCGTCCCGTTCTCGTGAAGGACGTTGGACGCCAGGGCCTCTTTGATGCGCTCGTTCAGGTCTTTCCGTAGCTCCTCGAACGCCTCCGGGTCCGCCAGTTCCATCGTTTTTTTCGAGGCCTTCACGACAATGGCCTTGAGGAGCTTGGCCCCCATGAGGGTGCCGAAGCCGGCCCGGCCCGTGGCGTGGTGGCCGTCGTTGAGGATCAGGGCGAACTTGACCAGCTTTTCCGCCGCGGGACCGATGACCAGTGTCCGGGCGTTCTTCCCGTAGCGCTCCTTCAGAAGGCGTGTCGTCTCTTCGGTCCCCTTCCCCCAGAGGTCGGAGGCGTCAAGGATCTGCACCCGGTCGTCCTCGACCAGGAGCAGGGAGGGTTTGTCGGACCGCCCCGTGATCACGAGACCGTCGAGGCCGCAGTAGCGCAGCTCCGGGGCGAAGAACCCCCCGCAGGAGGAGTCGCCCCAGTGCCCCGTCAGGGGAGAGCAGCCCGCGACGCTGTTCCGGCTGGCCCCGGAGAGGCGAAGCCCCGCGAAAGGGCCGTTCATGAAGATCAGCATGGCCGCGGGGTCCAGTGGCTCCAGGTCGAATCGCCCCCGCTCCCGGAAAAGCTTGGCCGCCAGCCCGCTGCCGCCGATATACTGCCTGTACCAGGCCTCGGGAAGGGCCTCGATCTCCGTTTTCCCTGCCGTCAGATCCACGTTGAGTATCTTGCCTGTGTTGCCTTTCATGGGGGCACCTCCGAAAAATGGCCCCGGTTCTCCGAAGGTCCCGGGACGGTAAGGGGTTTGGGGTTATCAGGACGCCGGACCCGGCGCGATGAGCCTCTCGAGAAGGCTCTCCGCGGCCTGAAGGGCGGTGTTGTCCGGGTCCATGGACAGCAGGTCGACTCCGGCGAGGTTGCGGGCCGCCACGTCGCCGTCTGCGGGGATCACACCCAGGGGCTCGATCCCCGCTTCCCGCGCCAACCTTAAGAAGATGTCCTCCGACTCCCGGGGGAAACGGCTGCCCACCACGTAGATCCGGTCGTAGGGCAGGGACAGTTCCCGTACCAGCTCGTCGATCCGCCGGGCCGTGTCAAAGCTTAGCCGGGAGGGATCGCAGGAAATCAGAAGGGTATCCGAGGGGTTGCCGGCCCGGCGGCTGAAGTGCTCCAGCCCGGCGCCGAAATCCATCAGGACCAGGTCGTACATGGCCATCGTGTCCAGCAGGCTCTCCGTCAGGACCGAATGCACGGCGCAGTAGCAGCCCTCACCGCTGGTCCTGCCCATGACGAGAAAGTCGAAGGAGCGGTCGTGGCGGATCGTGTCCCAAAGGGAAAAGCGCAGCTTTCTTCCCCGCCCCGCCGATCCCTTGAGCTCGCTGCGGCGGCGGTCCACTGCCTGTCCGACCGTGGCCTCCACCGGGATCCCCAGGGTCGCCGACAGGTTCGCGTCCGGGTCAGCGTCGATGACGAGAATGTCCTGGAATGTCCCCCGGCGGATCAGGGCGGCCAGCATGAGGGAGGCCAGGGTCGTTTTTCCCGATCCTCCCTTGCCTGTAAAGGAAAAGACGCGCGGTTTCTTCATCAGAGAATCTCCCCCGTCCGGAGCCAGACATGCTCGTACAAAACGTATTCCACGATCAGGGCGAAACGGCCAGGATTCTCGATCTCCAGGGTCTCCGCGGGAACGAGTTCCTGGAAGACGCCATGTTCCCGGTGATACCGGACGATACCGGCCCCGATACCGGCGATCCGGTCCGTGGTTTCTTCATCCAGGTCATACGGAAAGATGAACTGGGCCCGGGAGTAAGACCCGGCCAGCGCCTCCAGTCCCTTCATCTTTTCCGCCAGGCGGTCCGTGCCGTCGAAGGCCACCAGGCACTCCTTCGCCGGCGGCCGATAGTCCCGGATCCGGCAGCGGGGCTTACGGTTCTCCATGTCGAGTTCAACCCAGTGTTCCCGGGCCGCCTCTTCGAGGACCGACACGATGTATCCGGGCGGATATCCCGTCCGGCGGGTAATCTCCTCCAGGGACACCCAGCCGGCGCCGATCAGCGGGTGCAGGACCCCCGTGGGAACGAAGCCGCGCTTGAGCCTCGCCTTCAGGTCCCGCAGGCGGGGGAGAACTGCCGCGACGTCCACGCGGATGTCCGTCCCCGGCACGCGGAAATCCGTGCGGGCGGCGTAGCCCCGGCCGGCAAGAAAGGCGGCGCAGGCCGCACGCATTAAGTTTCCGCCCATCCTAGTCGGGGAAAATCTCCGTCCCGTCGGCCAGCGTGCCGCAAAGGACGATGCTGCCGTCCCGGGGGATGAGAGCCCGGGGGACCTGCGACTGCGGAACGACCAGCGTCAGGGCGCTCTTGGGGCAGACGGCGACGCACTCGCCGCAGCCGTCACAGTTGATCATAAAGCCGGAGATGATCCGGTGGTCGATGTCTTCGAGCCTTCTGGGAATGAACTTGTCCGGATCCGGGGCCTCCTTGTTCATGTAGGCCAGGACGTTCGGCCCGTGGTCGAGGCAGGTCCGGACGCATTTCAGGCATTCGATGGCGTTGCCGCAGGCATCCTCGTCCACGGCGATCCGGTAGCGTGGCGTTACGTGTTCTTCCATGGCTGGCACCTCCTTTCCGCCGTTACCACTCGTCCACAAGGGCGGGATAGGTCGTCCGGTCCACCAGCCGGATGGCCCCGGTGGGGCAAACGGGCCGGCACAGGCCGCAGCCGAAGCATCGGCTGATGTTCACGCTGGCGATGGTGTCCAGGGGGGAGTACCGAAGGGCTCCGAAGGGGCAGCGGGGAAGGCAGAGAGGCATTTTCGTGCAGCCTTCGGCGCATTTCTTCCGGTCCACCACGGAGACGTATTCCCCCTTCCGCTGGGCGTTGACGATCCCGAAGTGCGCCCGCATGCGGGTGGGCATGCAGTCCGTCTCCAGGCAGTGGCACATGACGATGGGCGGTTTCCCGTCGGCGTCCACGCCGGAGTCCCACAGAGAATGGACCAGGCCGAGGCGGTCCATTTCCTTTTCAAATTCCCTGGCCTCTTCCCGGGTAATGACCCGGCTGTCGGTCTCCCAGGGGCGCTGCTCCAGGGCCCGGTCCACGACGGGATCGAAAAAGAGGCAGGAGTACACGTCCTTGTGGCCGAAGTAGCGCCGGCAGGCGCAGTGCATGAGGAGGAAGCGGTCCCCCGGCATCATGTCGATGACGTTCAGGGCGTCTTCCAGGGGGAGGACCTGCCCCTGGTGCTGGGTGATCTTCTCGAGGGCGATGTTGAAGGCGCCACCGAAATTGTAGTCCGGGAGCGTGTCCTCGCTGTCGGCGACGGCGCCGACCTCGAAGCTGTTCTTGTAAACCCCCGAGAGCATGTCATAGGCGGTGTTGTGTCCCGGGGCCTGGAACAGCTCCGGGCGGTAATTGTCCGGGTTGAAATACCACTTTGTTCCGTTGCCGTATTCCGTGCAGTAGCGGCACATGATCCTTCACCCTCCCTGTCTTGAGTGGAAAGGCATCCGGGCGGCGGCCGAATGGGGCGCACCGCCCGGGGTTCCGGCGATTATTTGATGATCTTGTCTTCCCAGCCCAGCTCCCGCAGGACCTCGTTGTAGGCAAGGGCTACCTTCTTGAGCTTCGGGGCCAGTTTCAGGAGTCCCACGGCGGAGCCCTTGACCCGGATCTTCTTGCGGGTGATCGCCATGACCGGGTTCAGCTTGTCGGACCAGGACCGGTGCGCGTCGTCCGCGGAGAGGCTCATGACCAGGTCCGGCGTCCCCGGGGGATCGCCAGCTCCGAACTCGAGCTTGCCGCCGCGGGAGTCCACCCAGACGGCGCAGCCGGGGCCGCTCTCGGTGTAATCGTACAGGATGAGCTGGTTCACTTTCTTCATCCCTTCCGAAAGCTCCGGATCCTGCGACACCTTCTCGTGGAGCTTCAAAACGGCCGTGACGGCCTCCTGCGGATCCTTCCAGAATTCCATGGGCTTTCTCCTTTCTAACGGGCTTTCAGGTAAAGGTTGATGATGTCTTCCTCTTCCACGTACCGCGGATTGTAGCTGATCTGTCCGTCCCCGGACGCCAGTTCCACCAGGGAGGCGAGACCCTCCCGATCGCCGGGGACATCGAAGTCCTTCAGGGTCTGGGTGAGGCCCACATCCAGGAGGAGGTCCTTCACGGCCTGCACGGCCAGCCGCCCGGCCTCGATGGGATCCTTCCCGTCCACGGGGATCCCCATGGCGTCGGCGATCATCATGAAACGCTCCGGCCGCTCCTCCAGGTTGAACTCCATGACGTGGGGCAGCATGATGGCGTTGGCCAGCCCGTGGGGGATGCCGTAAATGGCGCCCAGCGAGTGGGCCAGTGCATGGACGGCGCCGGTCAGGGCGTTGACGAAGCACATCCCGGCGATGCAGCTGGCCAGGAGCATGTTCCCCCTGGCGTCTACATTGTCGGGCTCCCGGACCGCCGCCGGCAGGTAGCGGCAGATCATGCGGATCGCATGAAACCCCAGGGCGTCCGAGATCGGCTGGGCGTTGTTCGACGTCACACCCTCGATGGCATGGGTCAGGGCGTCCATGCCCGTGAAGGCGGTGATCTTTGCCGGCAGCTTCAGGGTCAGCTCCGGGTCGAGCATGGCGATGTCGGAGTTGCAGAAGGGATGGGTGACTTGCAGCTTTGCATGGGCCTCCGTGTCGAGGACCACCATGGCGTTGGTGATCTCGCAGCCCGTCCCCGCCGTCGTCGGAAAGGCGATGTGAGGCGGGAGTGGTTTCGCCCCGTCCCACAGGGCAGCCTGGGCGGCCAGAGGGGCGAAGTCGTCCAGGCCCTCGCCGATGAGGATGTTGACCGCCTTGGCCGTGTCCATGACGCTCCCGCCGCCCACGGCGATCAGGCAGTCGGCGCCCTTTTCCCGGTAGAACCGGGCCCCTTCGTTGATGAGATCGATCCGGGCGTCCTGGAGGACCCCGTCAAAGATCCCGACCAGCTCGAGATCCGATTTCTCCACGGCCTCGGCGACCATCCCGGCCACCCCGGCGCCAACGAGACCCTTGTCGGTAAAGATCACCGCTTTGGTCCCGCCCAGCTGGGCCATTTCGTAGCCCACCTCGCTCCGCAGGCCCGGGGAGTACATGATCCGGGAGCGGTTCACCCAGCTGAAAAACGATTCATACGAAAGTTCTGGATACTTCATGAATCCTCCTCGTCTGGAATGTTCGGTGATGGGTTGATCGTCAGACGGCGTCCGCCGCCTCCCGGCTTATCGCAGGATCTGTCCGGCGATGATGGTCCGCTGGATCTGGTTGGTCCCCTCGTAGATCTGGGTGATCTTCGCGTCCCTCATCATTCTCTCTACAGGATATTCCCGGACATAGCCATATCCCCCGAAGACCTGCACGGCGTCGGTGGTCACCTTCATCGCCACGTCCGAGGCGTACCACTTGGCCATGGAGGCGATCTTCGGCAGGTCCGCCGCCTCCGGCTCCGAGTCGATCATCGACGCCGCCCGGTACACGATCGACCGCGCCGTCTCCACCGACAGGGCCATCTCCGCCAGCATCCACTGCATCCCCTGGAACGAGGACAGCGGCTTCCCGAACTGCACCCGCTCCTTGGCGTACTTGATCGACGCCTCCAGGGCACCCTGGGCGATCCCCAGGGCCTGGCCGCCCACGGCCGGACGTGTGTAGTTGAACGTCGTCATCAGCGTCCGGAATCCGCCCCCCTCCGGGCCCAGCAGACGGTCCGCCGGCAGGAACACGTTCTCGAACACCAGCTCCCGCGTGTCCGAGCCGTGGAGCCCCATCTTGTGCTCCTTCTTCCCCACCGTGAATCCCGCCTCGCCCTTCTCCACCAGGAGCATGCTGATGCCCCGGTTCCCCTTCTCCCGGTCCGTGTAGGCCAGGACCGTCACGATCTCCGCCTCGCCCCCGTTGGTGATGAAGATCTTCGCGCCGTCCAGGACATACCCGCCATCCACCTTCTTCGCCGTCGTCTTCATCCCCGACACGTCGGAGCCCGCCCCCGGCTCGGTGATCCCGCAGGCCCCCAGGCACTGCCCCGAGGCCAGCCGGTACAGCCACTTCTTTTTCTGCTCCTCCGTCCCCACCAAAAGCAGCGGGTCGGAGGCCAGCGCCTGGGTCGTCAGGATGACCGAGGTCGAGCAACACACCCGGGCGATCTCCTCCACCACCAGGACCATCGCCAGCATCCCGGCCCCCGCCCCGCCGTACTCCTCGGGGATCTGCACGCCCAACAGGCCGTTCTCCGCCAGGACCTTCACCGACTCCGACGGGAACACCTCCTTCTCGTCGATCTCCGCGGCGATGGGCGCAAACTTCTCTTCGGCGATCCGCCGGACCGTATCCCGGAGCATCTTCTGGTCTTCGTTCAATATGAAATCCATCGTACTTCTCCTTCCAAATTCGTTTCTTGCTATTTATCGTTAATGATTCTGCGGATTTCCCGCTTCAGGATCTTGCCCAGGCCCGTCTTGGGCATGGCGTCGAAGAAGAAGATCTTCTTCGGGGCCACGAAATGGTGGAGGTGTTCGCCCAGGTAAGCCAGGAGCTCCTCCTCGGTGGCCTGCTGGCCCGGCTTCAGGGTCACTGCCGCTGCCACTTCCTCGCCGTATTTCGGGTCCTTCATGGCGACGACGGCGCACTCCCAGATCGCCGGATGCTTGTACAGCCAGCCCTCGGCGACGCCGGGATCGATGTTCTCGCCGCCCTTGATGATCAGGTCCTTCAGGCGTCCCGTGATGTAGAGCTCCCCGTCCTCGTCGAGCTTCCCGACGTCGCCGGTGTGAAGCCACCCGTTGACGAGGGCCTTGGCGGTCTCCTCGGGCTTGTTCAGGTAGCCCTTCATGACGATGGGGCCTTTGCAGATGACCTCCCCCTCTTCGCCCCGGGGCACGTCCTTCCCGTCGGCATCCACGACCCGCAGGGCCAGGCCGGGCAGGGGGAAGCCGACGCTGCCGGGCTTGCGGGGCCAGTCGCGGCGCTGCCGTGTCATGGAGCCGCCGACTTCCGTGCAGCCGTAGCCCTGGGTGATCTCGATCCTGAAGGTCTTCTGGGCGTTCTCCAGGGTATCCAGGGCCAGGGGGCCGCCGGAGCAGATGAGGAGGTCCAGGGAGGACGTGTCGTCCTTCGCGGGATCGAAGACCATCATCAGGAAAATGAGCATGGTGGGTACGACGGGGATGAAGGACACCTTGTAGTCCCGGATGGCGTCCAGGACCTTGCGTGGATCGAAGGGGGGCATCAGGAGGCTGACGCAGCCCAGGTGGTACAGCTCCAGGGTGCTGATGACGCCGAAGATGTGATTCATGGGAACCGTCGTCAGCATGATCTCACCCTTCTTTCCTCCCCACACCTGGGAGCCCGTCATCATCTGCTTTTCCATGTTGCCGTGGCTCAACATGACGCCCTTGGGGAAGCCCGTCGTGCCGGAGGTGTACATCAGGATGGACAGGTCGTCCGCCTCGACGGGGACCACGTCTCCCAGTTCGTCCCCCTTCGCCAGCAAGTCTTCATAGGGAAGAAGCCCCTCTCCGCGCTCCTGGCCGATCACGATGATCGTCTCGACCGTTTTCACACCTTCGGCGGCCTCCCGGACCTTGGGCAGAAGCTTGTCCTCCACGAGGACGAACTTGCAGCGGGAATCCTCCAGGATGTAGCGGATCTCCTTGGCCGTCAGCATGAAGATGATGGGGAGATAGACGGCGCCGCACCGGTTGATGCCGTTGATGAGCGACGGAGTCTCGGGGAGATTGCTCACCACCGTGCCGATGATGTCGCCCTTCTGCACACCCATCTTCCGGAGGCCCGTGGCCAGGCGGCGGGCCTGGTCCAGGAGATCCGTGTTTTTAATCCGTTTTTCCCCTTCCGGGCCGAGGTAGATGAACTGCTCGTACTCTCCGTAGTGGGCGACGTTGAATTCCAGAAACCGGCTGATGTTGCTCTCCATAATCATTCTCTCCCTGTCTTTTTTTTGCGGACCATGCTGTCCGGAGACGGTCATGCCAGTCCCCGGAGCCGGGCCATGTTCAACATCTGTTCCATTGTTCCATGCGGTGGAACCCTTTGTTCTTCCTTCGGAACCATCCGGATCGCCTCGAGGGGGCAGTCGGTCGCGCAGAGGCCGCAGCCGATGCAGCGGTCCCGGTCGATCCGGGCATGCTCGGTTTCGTCCATCGAGATGGCTGCCATCTGGCAGCGGTGCAGGCAGGCCCCGCAGCCGGTGCAGGCGTCCGGATCGACCCCGGCATAGTAATTCGAAAAGACCATTTCGGCGGGCCTGGAATGCAGGTTCAAGGCCCGAAGCACACTGCAGCAGTCGCCGCAGCAGTTGCACATCCCCCCGGGATTCTGTGCCGTCGCCGGCTGTGTGACGAGGCCGGCGTCCCGGGCCTCCTTCAGCAGCCGTACGGCTTCTTCCAGGCCGACCTCGCGTCCGAGCCCTTGATCGAGGTAATACTGCCCCATGGAGCCGAACATGAAACAGACCTCCCGCGGCTTGCCGCATCCCTTTCCGAGCAGGGTCTGCTGCTTGCGGCAGATGCACTCGGCGACGACGATGCGGGGCTGTGCGCGAAGGATCTCCACGGCGTCCTCCCAGGCGGCGACCTGATGGGTGACATCCAGGGACTCCCGCACGGGCACGGTCCGCAGGAACGCCGCGGCGCTCCGGGAGACGGCGTCGTAGAAGGCCTCGTGGAAATAGCGCTCCAGGAGTGCCGAGAAATCCCGGTCCAGACGGGTCACCTGGAACTCAAAGAGGCCGTGGACGAAGGGGATGGTGCCGTATTTTGTGACACCGCCCTTCTTCAGGGTGAAAAGAAGACCCCGGGACGCCATGTCCTCGAGGTGGCCCGCCGTTTCGCCGGGATCGAGATTCAGGCGGGCGGCCACGTCCTCCGGTGTTTCCAGGCGCGGGCTCATGGCCAGGAACAAAGAGGCGTCCCGCTCGGAGAACATCTTCCGCAGGATCTCGATCTCGATGCCCGAATCCGTGGGGGGAAATCCCAGGGACAGGAGGTCCAGGTACTGCTGGAGCTTCCGGAACGTATCTTGAGGCATGACAGAATCCTTTCTCCGTCCTCTGGAAGAGAATGAACAATCCTGCGGTCGGGTCCGGCCCGTGTCTCGCTCCGTTGAAACGGATTCCGCTTTCGGCGATCAGAGAAGTCCCCGCTCCCGGGCGATGGTGATCTGCATCTCCATGACGTCCCGCGGGGGGGTATAGCGCTCTTCTGGCTTCTTGTAGTCGAGCCTGACGGCCTCGAACGGGCAGGCGCCGACGCAGACGCCACAGCCGATGCAACGGTCCGGATTCACCACGGCGCTGTCTTCCACCCGAATCGCGTCCATGGGGCAGCGGCCCTCGCAGATGCCGCAGTTCGTGCACTCCTCCGGGATGACCCGGGCCCGGAAATTCGTATGGGCGACCTCCGCGGGCCGGTCCATCTGTTTCAGTGTTCGGAGGAGCGCGCAGCAGCAGCCGCAGCACATGCAGAGGTTCCAGACCTTCTGCCCGTTTCCCGGCTGGAGCACGAGTCCCGCGTCCATCGCCTTCCGGAGGATCTCCAGGGCCTCCTCGACCGAGACCTCGCGGCCCAGGCCGTTCTCGATGTAGAAGTATGCACCCGTTCCGAAGGCCATGCAGGTCTCCACGGGGTGGTCACAGCCCACCCCGACCATCTTCTCCTCCTTCCGGCAGATGCAGGTGGCCACGGAGATCTTCGTCTGGGCCCGGACGAGGGCCTCCGCCTGCTCGTAGGGAAGCACCTCCATGTCCGGCGTCACACTTTGCGATATGGGCACGATCCGGTGCTGGCTCGTCTTCGTCCCGTACCACCCCTTCGTCATGAACTCGTCGAAGTACTTCCGGAGGAGCCGGACATCCTCCGCGTTGTTCTGGTGGATGTGAAACTCCCACATGCCCTCCGCCAGGGGAACGAGGTTGTAGAACCGCCTTTCCCCCTTGGCGATCCGGAATATGAGCCCCCGCTTCGACATGTCCTCGAGCACCGGGGCCAGGGTCTCCTCCTTCACTCCCAGGCGCGTCGCGATGGCCGGCGCAGCCTCGGGGAGGCCCGTCATCGCCAGGGCGATGCGTGCCTCTTCCGGGGTAAACCAGCGGGCCAGGATCTCCCGCTCGATGCCGGAGGAGGTCTCCGGGTACGGAATGGGCAGACGGTCCAGGTGCTTCGCCAGCTTCGCATACACTTCTTCCATGCTTCCCGCCTTTCCTCTCTCCGCCCCGGACCGCCCGCGAGGCGGTCCGGGGCGATGTACGGCCCTATTTCGCGTAGTCGTAGAACCCACGGCCCGTCTTCCGGCCCAGCCGGTTCTCCCGGATCATCTTTTCGAAGAGCGGAGAC